>ENA-OFCE01000077-OFCE01000077.1-metagenomes-genome-assembly--contig:-NODE-77-length-75470-cov-6.986064_pt1 | contig 75470 bp, 79 predicted proteins | sample MGYA00153388_OFCE01 | MGnify analysis MGYA00153388
AGGGGGGTAGGTGATGCAGCTCGAGCTTCTGAATGATCAGGGTCAGGCGACACAAAAGTTCGACGCGCCCGACACCGTGTTTGGCCGCGACTACAACGAAGCGCTGGTGCACCAAGTTGTGGTTGCGTTTCAAGCCAATGCTCGCCAAGGCACTCGCGCGCAGTTAGACCGCGGCGAGGTGTCGCATTCGACCAAGAAGCCGTTCAATCAAAAAGGCACCGGCCGCGCACGCGCCGGTATGACCAGCTCGCCCTTGTGGCGTGGCGGCGGTCGGATCTTCCCAAATCGGCCTGATGAGAACTTCTCGCACAAGGTGAACAAGAAGATGTATCGCGCCGGCATGGCGGCCATCTTGTCGCAACTGGCTCGCGATGGCCGTCTGGCGGTGGTGGAGTCAATAAGTATCGATGCGCCGAAGACCAAATTGCTGGCAGCCAAGCTTAAAGAGATGGGTTTGCAGTCGGTCTTGGTCATTGCTGACCGGATTGATGACAATCTGGCGCTGGCTTCGCGCAACTTGGCCAACGTGTTAGTGGTCGAGCCGCGTTATGCCGATCCGTTGTCTCTGGTCTTTTACAAAAAGGTGTTGGTGACCAGAGGTGCGATCGAGCAGCTCAAGGAGATGTTTGCATGAGCCGTATCAACCCCTCCACTGCCGAGCGCAAGTTTTCCGAAGGCCGGTTGGCCAACGTTCTTGTCGCACCGATCATTTCCGAAAAGGCAACTCGCATTGGTGAGAAGCAAAACCAGGTGCTGTTCAAGGTGCTGCGTGACGCGACCAAGCCTGAGATCAAAGCCGCGGTCGAGCTCATGTTCAAGGTTGAAGTGGATTGCGTGTCCACCGTGAACCAGAAGGGCAAAACCAAGAAATTCGGACGCTCGATCGGTCGCCGTGACCACGTCAAGAAGGCGTATGTGTCGCTCAAGGCTGGCCAGGAGCTCAACTTCTCTGGGGAGGCCAGCTAAATGGCTGTCGTCAAAGTCAAGCCCACATCACCTGGCCGCCGTGCCGTGGTCAAGGTGGTGCACAAGCACCTGCACAAAGGTGCGCCTGAGGCGTCGCTGTTAGAGCCGCAAAAGCAAAATGCCGGCCGCAATAACAATGGTCACATTACGATGCGCCACAAGGGTGGGGGCCACAAGCACCACTACCGTGTCGTCGATTTTTTGCGCAATAAGGATGGCATTCCTGCCAAGGTTGAACGCATCGAGTACGACCCGAACCGCACTGCTCATATTGCCTTGGTGTGTTACGCCGACGGTGAGCGACGCTACATCATCGCCCCGCGCGGCATAGAGGCTGGCGCCACGCTTTACTCGGGTGCCGAGGCTCCGATCAAGGCCGGTAACACGTTGCCGATTCGCAATATCCCGGTGGGCTCCATCGTCCATTGTGTCGAGATGATGCCAGGCAAGGGTGCGCAGATTGCCCGCTCGGCAGGGACGTCGGTCACTTTGATGGCGCGCGAGGGCATTTACGCCCAGCTTCGACTGCGCTCGGGCGAGGTTCGCAAGATTCACATCGACTGTCGGGCGACGCTGGGCGAGGTCAGCAATGAAGAACACAGCTTGCAGCAGTACGGCAAGGCCGGTGCGACACGGTGGCGCGGCATTCGGCCTACCGTGCGTGGCGTGGCCATGAATCCGGTTGACCACCCGCACGGCGGTGGCGAAGGCCGCACCGGCGAGGGCCAGCCGCAGGTATCACCGTGGAACACGCTGACCAAGGGCTACCGCACCCGCAGCAACAAGCGCACGCAGACGATGATCGTCTCGCGTCGCAAGAAGTGAGGCCCAAGGGACCACCACCATGACCCGTTCGCTCAAGAAAGGTCCCTTCGTGGACCACCACCTCCTGGCCAAGGTCGAGAGGGCTTCCGCTGTCAAGGACAAGCGGCCCATCAAGACATGGTCGCGCCGCAGCACCATCCTGCCCGAATTTATCGGGCTGACGGTGGCGGTGCACAACGGCAAGCAGCACGTGCCTGTGTACGTGACCGACCAGATGGTCGGGCACAAGCTCGGCGAATTCGCTCTCACCCGCTTGTTCAAGGGTCATCCCGCGGACAAGAAGGCGAAGAAGTAAGGAGCCGCAGCAATGGAAACCAAAGCAAGCTTGCGCGGTGTGCGCTTGTCGACCGACAAGGGCCGACTGGTCGCCGACATGATCCGCGGCAAGAAGGTCGACCAAGCACTGAACATCCTGGCCTTCACGCAGAAGAAGGCCGCCGGCATCATCAAGAAGGTCGTCGACTCCGCGGTTGCGAATGCCGAGCACAACGACGGCGCTGACATCGACGAGCTGAAGATCAAGTCGATCTACGTCGAGCAGGGCACCGTGTTGAAGCGTTTTTCCGCACGGGCCAAGGGTCGCGGTGCGCGCATCAGCAAGGGCACATGCCACATCTTCGTCACGGTCGGCAACTGATCGCGGGAACGGAAAGAACATGGGACAAAAAATCCACCCGACCGGGTTTCGACTTTCGGTCACCCGCGCCTGGCAATCGCGTTGGTTCGCGAACCACAAGAACTTCGCCGGCATGTTGGCGGAGGACTTGGATGTGCGCGAATACCTCAAGGCCAAGCTGAAGAGCGCCGCTGTGTCGCGCATCCTGATCGAGCGTCCGGCCAAGAACGCGCGCATCACCATTTTTTCGGCGCGTCCGGGTGTGGTGATCGGCAAGAAAGGCGAGGACATCGAGAACCTCAAGGCCGAACTCAGCCGCCGTCTGGGCGTGCCGGTGGCCGTAAACATCGAAGAGGTGCGCAAGCCCGAGGTCGATGCGCAACTGATCGCCGACAGCATCACGCAGCAGCTCGAGAAGCGCATCATGTTCCGCCGCGCCATGAAGCGCGCGATGCAGAACGCCATGCGCCTGGGTGCGCTGGGCATCAAGATCATGTCGTCAGGCCGTCTGAACGGCATCGAGATCGCGCGCTGCGAGTGGTACCGGGAAGGTCGCGTGCCGCTCCACACGCTCAAGGCCGACATCGACTACGGCTTCAGCGAAGCCAAGACCACTTACGGCATCATCGGCGTCAAGGTCTGGGTTTATCGCGGTGACCGCCTGGCCAACGGCGATGCGCCGACCCTGGGCAAGGGCGAACCCAATGCCGAGGACGACCGCCGCAATCGTCGTGGCCCGCGCCCTGGTGGCCCGGGTGCCCCTGGTGGCCGTGGCCGCCCTGTTGGTGCCGGTGGCCCGGGTGGTGATCGCGGCCCGCGTGCCGATGGCGCGCCCGCCGTGGCCGCTGCGCCGTCTGCCGATGGTCCCAAGGGCCCGGCCGTCAAGCGCGTTCGTCGCGCTGCGCCCCCTGCCACACCGGCAGCGGGTGAGACCAAAGGAGAATAACGGTGCTGCAACCTGCACGTCGCAAATTCCGCAAGGAACAGAAAGGCCGAAACACCGGCATCGCCACGCGCGGTGCGGCCGTGTCGTTCGGCGAATTCGGTTTGAAGGCCACCGAGCGCGGCCGCATCACGGCCCGCCAGATCGAAGCCGCGCGTCGCGCCATCTCGCGTCACATCAAGCGCGGTGGCCGCATCTTCATCCGCATCTTCCCGGACAAGCCGATCTCGCAGAAGCCTGCTGAAGTCCGTATGGGCAACGGCAAGGGCAACCCCGAGTACTACGTGGCCGAGATCCAGCCGGGCAAGGTGCTCTACGAAATCAACGGCGTGCCCGAGCAGCTTGCCCGCGAGGCCTTCCTGCTGGCCTCGGCCAAGCTGCCGCTGCGCTGCACCTTCGTGGCGCGCCAGGTCGGCACCTGAAGCGAAAGAATCCGATGAAAGCATCTGAACTCCGCACCAAGGACGTGTCTGCATTGGAGAAGGAAGTCTCCGACCTGCTCAAGGCCCATTTCGGTCTGCGCATGCAGCGCGCCACGCAGCAACTTACCAACAACTCGCAACTGGGCAACACACGCCGCGACATTGCACGCGCCAAGACCATCATTGCCGAGAAGAAACGCCAAGCAGGGGGCAAGAAATGAGCGACACCCAAGGGGCCGTTACCGCCAGCCCGGCAGCCACGCCGGCCAAGAACACCCGCACCTTCGTCGGGCGCGTCGTCAGCGACAAGCGCGCCAAGACCGTGACCGTGCTGGTCGAGCGCCGCACCGCGCACGAGCTGTACGGCAAGATCGTCGGTCACTCGCGCAAATACCATGCCCACGACGAGAAGGGCGAGTTCAAGATGGGTGACACGGTGGAGATCGCCGAGGGGCGCCCCATCAGCAAGACCAAATCCTGGACGGTCACGCGTTTGATCGAGAAGGCCAAGTTGGTCTGACCCCCACGATCGCAGGGGCCCTCTGGGTCTGTCGGCGAAACGCGCGGCCTGACACTGGAGCACACTCCAGCTCAGGCCGTGTTTCATTCATCAAACAAGGAGTTCTCATGCTGAAAGTCGGAGACAAGCTGCCCGCGGGCAAGCTGCAGGAATTCATCGAGGTCGAGGGCAACGGTTGCTCGCTCGGCCCCAACACCTTTGACGTTGCCGCCCTCACCGCCGGCAAGAAGATCGCGGTTTTCGCCCTGCCTGGCGCCTACACGCCCACCTGTTCGGCCAAGCACGTGCCGGGCTATGCGCAGCATGCAGACGATTTGCGCGCTGCAGGCGTGGATGAGATCTGGTGCGTGTCCGTCAACGACGCTTTCGTGATGGGCGCCTGGGGTCGCGATCAGGCCACCGCCGGCAAGGTGCGCATGATGGCCGACGGCAGCGCCGATTTCGCCAAGGCTACCGGGCTGACACTGGACCTGACCGCGCGGGGAATGGGCCTGCGGTCGGATCGATACTCGATGTTGGTGGTCGACGGCGTGGTCAAGTCGCTGAATGTCGAAGCCCCCGGCAAGTTCGAAGTCAGCGATGCGGCGACCATGCTGCAGCAGGCCAAGGCGCACTTGACCTGAGGTGAGGCAGGCTGCATTCGTTTGCCGAGGCGCTTGACGCTCCAGCACGAACGCTGCCATAATTGCAGGCTTCGCTGGACGAGCACCGTTTCAAGCCCGAGTCACCAAAACAAGGCGACACCGAGGCTCACAAACAGGACGCGGATCCAGATCCAACCCACACACGGGCCCAAGACTGACTGCGACAGCGCCCTGCAAGGTGCGCAAGCAGAACCAAGTTGGGATGAGACATGATTCAAATGCAAACCCGGCTCGATGTGGCCGACAACACGGGTGCCAAATCCGTCATGTGCATCAAGGTGCTCGGCGGCTCCAAGCGTCGCTACGCTGGCATCGGTGACGTGATCAAGGTCAGCATCAAGGAAGCCGCGCCGCGTGGTCGCGTCAAGAAGGGCGAGGTCTACAGCGCCGTGGTCGTGCGCACCGCCAAGGGGGTACGCCGCCCAGACGGTTCGCTGATCAAGTTCGATGGCAACGCCGCCGTGTTGCTCAACGCCAAGCTCGAGCCCATCGGCACGCGCATTTTCGGGCCGGTCACGCGCGAATTGCGGACCGAGCGCTTCATGAAGATCGTCTCACTGGCTCCCGAAGTGCTGTAAGGCACGGCGCGAACCGGGATCATTCAGGACCGACCCATGAAAAAGATTCGCAAAGGCGACCAGGTCATCGTGACCACCGGCCGCGACAAAGGCAAGCGAGGCACCGTGTCGCTGCGCGTCGACGATGATCATCTGGTCGTCGATGGCGTGAACATGGTGAAGAAGCATGTCAAGCCCAACCCCATGAAGGGCACGACTGGCGGCGTTATCGACAAGGTGATGCCGATCCACCAGTCCAATGTGGCCATCTACAACCCGGCCACCTCCAAGGCCGACCGAGTGGCCATCAAGCTGCTCGCCGACGGCAAGAAGATTCGCGTCTTCAAATCCAGCGGCGACGAGATCAAGGTTTAAGGCGAGACCCTTATGGCGACCCCCAAAACAGACAAGCCCGCAGCCAAGCCCGCAGCCAAGTCGCCCGACAAGGCCGCCAAGGCCGCCAAGGTCGACAAAGCAGCCAAGGGCGCAGGCAAGACGGTGGCCGTGGCCGCCGGTGCAGCCGACACCGTGGCCTCGGCACGCCTGCAGCAGATCTACCGCGAGAAGATCGTGCCCGAGCTGATGGCCAAGTTCGGCTTCACCTCGGTGATGCAGGTGCCCCGACTGCAAAAGATCACGCTGAACATGGGCGTCAGCGAAGCCGTCTCTGACAAGAAGGTCATGGACAGCGCCGTCGCCGACCTGACCAAGATCGCTGGCCAGAAGCCCGTGGTCACCAAGAGCAAGAAGCCGATCGCCGGCTTCAAGATTCGCGAAAACGTGCCTATCGGCTGCATGGTCACACTGCGTGGACTGCGCATGTACGAGTTCCTCGACCGGTTCGTCACCGTGGCCCTGCCCCGTGTGCGCGACTTCCGCGGTATCTCGGGCCGGGCCTTCGACGGCCGCGGCAACTACAACATCGGTGTCAAGGAACAGATCATCTTTCCTGAGATCGAATACGAAAAAATCGACGCGATACGTGGGTTGAACATCAGCATCACGACCAGCGCCAGGACCGACGACGAGTGCAGAGCATTGCTCGTCGCGTTCAAGTTCCCGTTCAAGAACTGAAGGCAAGACATGGCCAAGACGTCCCTCAAGCAGCGCGAAGAAAAGCGCGAGAAATTAGTTGCAAAGTACGCCAAGAAGTACGCTGAGCTGAAGTCGATCATCGACGACTTCAAGCGTACCGAAGAAGAGCGCTACGCAGCCCGTTTGGAGCTGCAGAAACTGCCGCGTAACGCCTACCCGACGCGCTTGCGGAACCGCTGTGCACTGACGGGTCGCCCGCGTGGCACGTTTCGAATGTTCGGCCTCGGCCGCAACAAGATTCGCGAGCTCGCCTTCAAGGGCGACATCCCGGGTTTGGTCAAGGCCAGCTGGTAAGCAGCGCGTCCTGCAGGAGACAACTTCATGAGCATGAGTGACCCCATCGCCGATATGCTGACGCGTATTCGCAATGCGCAAGCGGTTGACAAGGCCGTCGTGGCGATGCCTTCGTCGAAAATCAAGGTGGCGATCGCCCAAGTCCTCAAGGACGAAGGCTACGTCGAAGGCTTTGCGGTGAAGACCGACGGCGGCAAGCGCCAACTCGAGATCGCGTTGAAGTATTACGCTGGTCGTCCGGTCATCGAGCGTATCGAGCGTGTCAGCCGTCCCGGCTTGCGCATCTACAAGGGTCGCGACGCCATCCCTCAGGTCATGAACGGTTTGGGTGTGGCCATCGTGACCACGCCCAAGGGCGTGATGACCGACCGCAAGGCTCGCCAGACCGGTGTCGGTGGCGAAGTGCTTTGCTACGTTGCCTGATCACGGCAAAGAACGGATCAAACAACCATGTCACGCGTAGGAAAAATGCCGATCGCCGTACCGCAAGGTGTCGACGTGTCGATTGCGAACGAGCAGATCACGGTCAAGGGTGCCAATGGCAGCCTGACCCGGGCTTTGAATAGCTTGGTCACCATCGCCAAGGATGGTCCGATTATCAGCTTCACCCCGGCCAATGACAGCACCGCCGCCGATGCCATGAGCGGCACGATGCGCGCATTGGTGGCCAACATGGTGGGCGGTGTTGGCAAGGGCTTCGAGAAGAAGTTGAGCTTGGTGGGCGTGGGCTTCCGCGCTGCCGCAGCAGGTCAGAAGCTGACGCTGCAGATCGGTTTCTCGCATCCCGTGGTCAAGGACATGCCTGCGGGCATCAAGGTAACCACGCCGACCCAGACCGAGATCGTGATCTCCGGTGCCGACCGCCAGACGGTGGGTCAGCTGGCCGCCGAAGTTCGTGCGTTTCGTCCGCCCGAGCCCTACAAAGGCAAGGGCATCCGGTACACCGGCGAGCGCGTGGTCATCAAAGAGACCAAGAAGAAGTAAGGAGCACTCCATGCTGAGCAAGAAGCAACAACGCCTGCGCCGTTCACGCCAGACCCGCACCCGCATCCTGCAGCAGGGTGTGGCTCGCCTGTCGGTGTTCCGGTCCAACCAGCACGTCTTCGCCAGCGTCATTTCCGACGACGGCACTCGAATCCTGGCTACCGCCTCGACGGTCGAAAAGGAAGTCCGCGAGCAACTCGGCGGCGCAGGCAAGGGCGCCAACACTGCGGCCGCCACGCTGATCGGCAAGCGCATTGCCGAGCGGGCCCGTGCCGCCGGCATTGAGAAGGTGGCATTCGACCGCTCCGGTTTCGCGTACCACGGACGCGTCAAGGCGCTGGCCGAGGCGGCGCGCGAAGCCGGCCTGCAGTTCTGACCGGCGCGAGAATTCAAGGACATTCAAGATGGCAAAGTTTACTCCCCGCGCCCAGACCGAGGCCAACGACGACGGCCTCAAGGAAAAAATGATTGCGGTCAACCGCGTCACCAAGGTCGTCAAGGGCGGCCGCACGCTCAGCTTCGCCGCGCTCACCGTGGTCGGAGACGGCGATGGCCGTATCGGCATGGGCAAGGGCAAGGCCAAGGAAGTGCCGGTCGCCGTGCAGAAGGCGATGGATTCGGCACGCCGCAACATGGTCAAGGTCAGCCTGAAGAACGGGTCGATCCACCACAACGTGCGTGGCGAGCATGGCGCTGCCAAGGTTTTGATGGCGCCAGCCAAGCCCGGTGACGGCATCATCGCCGGCGGCCCGATGCGCGCGGTGTTCGAGGTGATGGGCGTGACCGACATCGTCGCCAAGAGCCTTGGCTCGAGCAATCCGTACAACATGGTTCGTGCCACGCTGGACGCGCTCAAGCGCTCGTCCACCCCCGCCGACGTGGCGGCCAAGCGCGGCAAGTCGGTCGAAGACCTCTTCAACTGACCCCACGCGGAGAAATCTAATGACCGCCGAAGCGACACAAAAGAAGACCCTGACCGTCAAGCTCGTCAAGAGCGTGGCTGGCACGCGCCAGTCTCACCGCGACACCGTGCGCGGTCTGGGCTTGCGCAAGGTCAACAGTCAGCGCACCCTGGAGGACACGCCCGCCGTGCGCGGCATGATCAACAAGGTCGCTTACCTGGTATTGGTGCTGTGATGCAAATCAACACGATCAAGCCTGCCGACGGCAGCAAGAAGAACCGTCGCCGCGTCGGACGCGGCATCGGTTCGGGCCTGGGCAAAACCGCCGGCCGTGGCCACAAGGGGCAGAAATCCCGGGCGGGTGGTTTTCACAAGGTCGGCTTCGAAGGCGGTCAGATGCCGTTGCAGCGACGCCTGCCCAAGCGGGGTTTCAAGTCCGCGCAGCTGAAGTACAACGGGGAAGTGACGCTGTCTGATCTCGAGCGCCTGGGTGCCGACGAAGTCGACGTGTTGACGCTGAAGGCCGCCGGCCTGGTTGGGCAGATCGTCAAGCACGTGAAGGTCATCAAGTCCGGCGACCTGACTCGCAAGGTCGCGCTCAAGGGTGTCGGTGCCACCGCTGGCGCCAAGGCAGCCATCGAAGCGGCTGGTGGCAGCGTCGAAGCGGCCGCAGCGGCAGCCTGAGGAAAGCAAGACACAACGTGGCAACCACTGCGAATCAGCTGGCCAAGAGCGGGAAGTTCGGAGACCTGCGTCGCCGCATCATCTTCCTGTTGTTGGCGCTGGTGGTCTACCGCATCGGTGCGCACATTCCGGTGCCGGGCATCGACCCCACCGCCTTGCAAGAACTCTTCAAGGGGCAGGGCGGCATCCTGAACCTGTTCAACATGTTCAGCGGCGGAGCGTTGTCCCGCTTCACCGTGTTCGCGCTGGGCATCATGCCGTACATCAGCGCCTCCATCATCATGCAACTGATGACCTATGTGGTCCCGACGCTGGAAGCGCTGAAGAAGGAAGGCGAGTCCGGCCGTCGCAAGATCACGCAGTACACCCGTTACGGCACGTTGTTCCTGGCCATCTTCCAGTCACTGGGCATCGCGATCGCACTCGAGGGTTCCCCTGGGCTGGTGCTCGTCCCCGGATTCGGCTTTCGCATGACGGCGCTCGTCAGCCTGGTGGCTGGCACGATGTTCCTGATGTGGCTGGGTGAGCAGATCACCGAGCGTGGCTTGGGCAACGGCATCTCCATCCTGATCTTTGCCGGCATCGTCGCCGGCTTGCCCAGCGCGCTGGGGGGCTTGTTCGAACTCGTGCGCACGGGTGCGATGAGCATCGTGGCCTGCTTGTTCATCATTGCGGTGGTGATCGGCGTGACCTTCGTGGTGGTCTTCGTCGAGCGCGGCCAGCGCAAGATCCTGGTCAATTACGCCAAGCGCCAGGTGGGCAACAAGGTGTATGGCGGACAGTCATCGCATTTGCCGCTGAAGCTGAACATGTCGGGCGTGATCCCGCCGATTTTCGCGTCGTCGATCATCCTGTTGCCAGCCACCGTGGTGGGCTGGTTCGCGACGGGCGATGGTCTGCGCTGGTTGAAGGACCTGTCTTCGGCGTTGTCGCCCGGTCAGCCGATCTACGTCCTGCTGTATGCAGCCATGATCGTGTTCTTTTGCTTTTTCTACACCGCGCTCGTCTTCAACAGTCGGGAGACGGCTGACAACTTGAAGAAGAGCGGTGCCTTCATTCCGGGCATCCGGCCGGGTGACCAGACCGCACGCCACATCGACCGCATCCTGTCGCGGCTGACACTGGCCGGCGCCGTCTACATCACCGCGGTGTGCTTGCTGCCCGAATTTTTGGTGCTCAAGTACAACGTACCGTTTTACTTTGGCGGCACGTCCCTTCTGATCATCGTCGTGGTGACGATGGACTTCTGGGCTCAGGTACAGAGTTACGTGATGAGTCAGCAATACGAGTCCTTGCTCAAGAAGGCGAACTTTAAAACCTCATGAGCAAAGATGACGTCATCCAGATGCAAGGGGAAATTCTCGAGAATCTCCCCAATGCCACCTTCCGCGTCAAGCTGGAAAATGGCCATGTGGTGCTCGGCCATATCTCCGGGAAGATGCGCATGCACTACATCCGCATCCTGCCCGGCGACAAAGTCACGGTCGAGCTCACGCCGTACGATCTGACGCGGGCACGGATCGTGTTTCGCGCCAAGTAGAAATTGAATTTTGGGTCAGGAGACAATATGAAAGTCGCTGCTTCCGTCAAGAAGATGTGCCGTAACTGCAAGATCATCCGTCGCAAGGGCGTTGTGCGCGTGATCTGTACCGACCCGCGCCACAAGCAGCGTCAAGGCTGATTTACAAGGAACCGACATGGCACGCATCGCTGGCATCAACATCCCGCCGCAGAAACACGCAGAGATCGGCCTCACGGCCATCTATGGCATCGGTCGCCCGACCGCGCAGAAGATCTGCGTCCAGGTCGGCATCCCGTATTCGAAGAAGATCAAGGATCTGACCGACGTCGATCTCGAGAAGATCCGTGAGGAAATCGGTCGCATGACGATCGAAGGCGACCTGCGCCGCGAACTATCCATCAACATCAAGCGTTTGATGGACCTGGGCTGCTACCGGGGCTTCCGCCACCGCCGTGGTCTGCCCGTGCGCGGCCAACGCACCCGCACCAATGCACGCACCCGCAAGGGCCCGCGCAAGGGCGCAGCGGCGCTGAAGAAGTAAGCACTCAAATAAGCGCCCGCAGAACTTCAAGAGAGTCACCCCATGGCCAAAGCACCCGTCAATACCGCGGCACGCCGCGTGAGCAAGAAGATCCGCAAGAACATCGCGGATGGCGTCGCCCACGTGCACGCGTCGTTCAACAACACCATCATCACCATCACCGACCGCCAAGGTGGCGCGTTGGCATGGGCCTCCAGTGGTGGCCAGGGTTTCAAAGGTTCGCGCAAGAGCACGCCTTTCGCGGCGCAGGTCGCCGCCGAAACGGCGGGCCGTGCTGCACAGGAACAGGGCATCAAGAATCTGGATGTGCGCATTAAGGGCCCCGGCCCAGGCCGGGAGTCAAGCGTACGTGCCCTGGCTTCGCTGGGTATCCGCATCAACTCGATCAGCGACGTCACGCCGGTCCCGCACAACGGCTGCCGTCCGCAGAAACGTCGCAGAATTTAATCCCCCCGAAGCGCCTGCGGCATTCCCCCCAGGGGGCGCCGTTGGCGGCCCGGCAAAGCCGGTTCCGCGACGGCCGCTTGGGGCCGTCGTTGGCATTCAGACCGTTCCAAGCAGTTTTGTATCGATCGCAAGTCCACCGTCTGTGCCGGCTCTGCCTGCCAGACTCGCGCGGGTCGTGACGTGAATACGTGACGGCTGCCGCGTCAGACACTCAAGGAAACCCAACCGTGGCACGTTATCTCGGCCCCAAGGCCAAACTTTCCCGCCGTGAAGGCACCGACCTTTTCCTCAAGAGCGCACGCCGTCCGATCGGGGACAAGGCCAAGTTCGACACCAAGCCTGGGCAGCACGGCCGCACCAGCGGATCGCGCACGTCCGACTACGGCCTTCAGTTGCGCGAGAAGCAGAAGGTCAAGCGCATGTACGGCATCTTGGAGCGCCAGTTCCGTCGCTACTTTGCCGAGGCCGAACGTCGCAAGGGCAACACCGGCGCCAACTTGCTATCGCTGCTGGAATCGCGCCTCGACAACGTCGTCTACCGCATGGGCTTCGGATCTACACGCGCCGAGGCGCGCCAACTGGTGTCGCACAAGGCGCTGACCGTCAACGGCCAGGTCGTAAACATCCCTTCCTACTCCGTCAAGGCCGGCGACACCGTGGCCCTGCGAGACAAGTCCAAGGCGCAGTTGCGCGTCACCGAGGCGCTCAAGCTCGCGCAGTCCATCGGCATGGCCGACTGGGTGGCGGTGGATGCCGCCAAGATGGAAGGCATTTTCAAGAAAGTGCCCGACCGTGATCAATACGGCGCAGAAATCAAGGAAGCGCTCATCGTCGAGCTTTATTCACGTTGACCACAGGTTGACGCACGACCTGCAGCCCCCCGCATCAGTGGACGGGCCACAGGTGGAGGCACACGTCTCGTTCCGCCGGGCACGAGACGTAAGGCTCACAAACACAGCCCGGCTCGGTCCATCAGCCTTATCGGTGTAATGAGCCGAGGGTATTGACAGGAACATACAGACGCAATGCAAACCACACTCCTGAAGCCGAAAGCCATCCAGGTCGAGTCGCTCGGCGGCAACCGTGCCAAAGCCACTCTCGAACCCTTCGAACGCGGCTATGGCCACACCCTGGGCAACGCGCTGCGCCGCGTCCTGCTGTCCTCGATGGTGGGCTACGCCCCCACCGAAGTGACCATCGCCGGCGTGCTGCACGAGTACTCGGCCATCGATGGCGTGCAGGAAGACGTCGTCCACATCATGCTGAACCTCAAGGGCGTGGTGTTCCGCCTGCACAACCGTGATGAAGTCACGCTGGTGCTGCGCAAGGAAGGCGAAGGCCCGGTCACCGCGGCCGACATCCAGACCCCGCACGATGTTGAGATCATCAACCCCGAGCACGTCATTGCGCACCTGGCGCAGGGCGGCAAGCTCGACATGCAGATCAAGGTCGAAAAGGGCCGCGGATACGTGCCGGGCAACCTGCGCCGCTACGGGGACGAACCCACCAAGAGCATCGGTCGCATCGTGTTGGACGCTTCCTTCTCACCGGTGCGTCGAGTCAGTTACGCCGTCGAGAACGCACGCGTCGAGCAACGTACCGACCTTGACAAGTTGGTGATGGAGATCGAAACCAACGGCGCCATCCCGCCCGAGGAAGCGATCCGCCAGAGCGCGCGCATCCTGGTCGAGCAACTTGCGTTCTTCGCGCAGATCGACGTCAACCCGAACGACCTGATGGTCACGCCGCAAGCGCGCCCGACGCCGTTTGATCCGATCCTGCTGCGCCCGGTGGACGAACTCGAATTGACAGTGCGCTCTGCCAACTGCCTGAAGGCCGAGAACATCTACTACATCGGCGACCTGATCCAGCGCACCGAAACCGAACTGCTCAAGACCCCGAACCTGGGTCGCAAGAGCCTGAACGAGATCAAGGAAGTGCTGGCTTCGCGCGGGCTCACGCTCGGCGCGCGGTTGGAGAACTGGCCCCCACAAGGGCTCGACAAGCGCTGAGCACCCCTCAGCCCGTGTGCAACCCCCGGTACCTTGTCCGGCCGGGGTTCAATAAAGAAAGAAACGCACCATGCGCCACCGTAACGGCCCCCGCAAGCTCAACCGCACCACCTCGCACCGCCTGGCGATGCTCCGGAACATGTGCAACTCGCTCATCAAGCACGAGGCCATCAAAACCACGCTGCCCAAGGCCAAAGAACTGCGCAGTGTCGTCGAGCCGCTGATCACGCTGGGCAAGACCCCCACGCTGGCCAACCGGCGGCTGGCCTTCAACCGCACCCGCGACCGCGATGTCGTGGCCAAGCTCTTCAACGAACTCGGCCCGCGCTTCGCAGCCCGCCCAGGTGGCTACACGCGGATCTTGAAGATGGGTTTCCGCGTGGGTGACAACGCACCCATGGCTTTTGTCGAACTGGTCGACCGCCCTGAAGCGGCCGCAGACGCCAAGGCCACAGACACCGCCGAATAAGCGCAGAGCCTGTGTCGCATCAAGCGTGCATGGGCTATACTTCAACGCTCAGTCGCGGGGTGGAGCAGCCTGGTAGCTCGTTGGGCTCATAACCCAAAGGTCGCAAGTTCAAATCTTGCCCCCGCAACCACTTTCAGAGACCCGCCAGTGGCTGCTGCCAGCAGTCGCTCGGCGGGTCTTTCCATTTCCAGGTGGCTCTTGCCCGACTTAGCATCTCGGGCGACGATCACCGTCCCGAGCAGATCGGCAAGGATCGTGCGGGTTCGGTCTCGGTCCTCGTTGGAGTCCAGCGCGGCTGTGAGCTGCGTCACCATGCGGCGGTAGTCCGCGACCACATCGTCGACCGACGGTACCTCCGCGACTTCGGGGGACGCCCTCACTGCCTCGGAGACCTGGGTCCGCTCGGCCTCCGCCGTCCGCAGCTTTGCTTGAAGAGCGGGGCTGATACCCACGACGGCGATCGCGTTTACGACGCGGCCGATTTCGGCATCGAGATCGACGAGTCGGCGCCTGGCGTTCGCCGAACCGGCGCCCGCCTCACGGGCGGCCGCGGACAGGATGGCCGCCACCTCCGACCTCAGCTGGCGCAGCGAGTCGTCGGTCAGCAGTTCGTCGCGGAGCTCGGACACCAACCGTGTGTCGAGCAGCTGCCGCTTGACCGTGTTCCCGCTCGGGCAAACGGTGGGTCCCCGGTCTTTGCGAGCGCTGCAGCCGTAGCGCTCGCGGTTGATGGCTACGACCGCCGCGCCGCATGCATAGCATCGAAGGATGCCGCCGCCGAACAGTGTGCGGGGCACGGCTCCGCTGCCGCTGCGCGTCCCCCGCGCTGGCCCGCGGCGCTCCCGAGTCTGAACGGCATGCCACAGTTCGTCGCTGATGATCCGGAGCGCCGGCACCTCCCGAATCATCCACTCTTCGCGCGGCCTTTCCACGTAGCCGCGCCTACCCGTCTCTGGATTTTTGACTGTCTGCCGGCGATTCCAGACTTGTCGGCCCAGGTACAGCTCGTTGTGCAGCAGACCAAGGCTCTTTATCGCGCTTCCCTGCACGGCGCTGATAGCCCAGGTTCCTCCGCGCGCGCTCTGCACTCCGCGGGCGTTGAGTTCGCGCACGATCGAGCGCGTGCTGTGGCCCCCCGCAAAATGGTTGAAAGCCCAGCGTACGATTTCGGCTTGTGGCTCGTTGATGGAAAGGAAATGTCCGTTGCCGTCCGGCGACGGATTGCTCCGATAGCCGAATGTGAGGCCGCCGACATGGAATCCGCGATCGAACTTTCCGGCCAGCCCCCGATGAGTCTTTTCGCGAAGATCATCGAGATAAATTTCGTTCTGCAGGCCGCGGAAAACGCGCGTGACTTTGCGGCCGCGCTGCTCGGTGTCGTAGCCATCTGCAGTGCCGATTATGCGAATGCCGTGGTATTCGAGTCGGCTGAGAAGCAGCTCCTGTTCCCCAAGGTTACGGACGATTCGATCGAGGCCTTCAACAATCAGCAAGTTGAACCGCCGTGCCAGGGCGTCCGCGATCAGGCGCTTGCTGCCTGGTCGAAGCGACGGAGGCACCGCGCCGGTGATCTCGGTGTCATGGTAGACGCTGACGACATTCCATCCATTGCTGGCGGCCAGTGCCCGCGCTACTCGCAGCTGGTCTTCAATGGACGTCGGGGACTGCTTGTCCGAGCTGTAACGGGCGTACAACGCCGCTCGGATCACTTTAGGGGGCGTGGACATCGGGATTGCCTTCATTGTTGTTCGGTGCGCTCGACAGCGCGTCGCGCACCAATCGTTCCGCCAAGAGGCGGATCAGGCCGCTCCGCGCCGACAGATAGATGTCGACACGCTCGGGCGGCCACATCCTAGGCTCTGGCGCCTGCGAAGGCGAGTTTTCGAGCGACATGACTCCGCACCTGCCGACCGGAACGGTCTGCTCAGGCCGCTTTCGCCAGATCGTCAAGCGCGTTCCGCGCTTCATCAACGGTGATCGCGTACGCGCGCATCGTCAGTCGAAGCACGACTCGCTTCTGCACCGGGTTAAGGGTCAGAAGCTCGCGACCGCGTTGCTTCGGCCAGACGGTGACGCGGAACGCACGCACGAGTGACCAGCCGCTGGCCTTGCGTTCCAACACAACAGACGTACCCTCCCGGCTGTACCGATACGAATTCGCCGACGGCCCCGAGGGGGTTGACGAAAACGTAGCCCCGGGGCGGTAGCTTGATGCGATGCCGCCGGACTCAAGAGCGGACTCGGCCGCGGCCGCAATCCGGAGTACATCCTTTGATGACAGGATGTCCGCATGGGCACGGCCCTGGATGCGGTCGAGCACGGACTGAATCAAGTCGGAATTCGCCTCTTTAATGGGAATGGGGAGACGATCAACGGGTACAACTGCTTGCTTCACTTTTGGCTACCTGGTGGCTGATGAACAGGTAGCGATTGCAACGCATAGACCAGCTAATTTGGGGGAGCGCTACGTACGTGACCCCTGCGAGCTCTCCCCAAAATCGGCAGCGTCAACTCAAATAATCGATATGAGCACATTAAAGATATTTCAACACGCCCAATCCGCAACTCAATACTGGCATGATCACGATGTCACTTCATTGCCATTCGTGAACTTCTGGCTGATGCTTGCATGCTATCAAGTCGATCATGAGTTGACCGATAGGGCGATGGCTGAAGTATTGTTTGTCGATCACAAGACTATCGGCTCGTGGCGGAGATTTATCGTCAATGACTCGGCTCTGCAGCAGGTTCTTGATCGAATCACCCCAAAACGCGCGAGCGTATCAAATACACTTCAACGGCTTGATCGATCTGTGCGAAATCAAATTGCGCAGGTGCAAACCGTCAGGCTAACCGTCCCTGTCAATCGTGCTGGTGCTCGCCTTCCCGCTGACGAGAGGTTTTCTGCAGTTGTTACATGCGCAATTCCAACGGTCATTAATCACTGGGTCTGTACTTCTCGATCCGTAAAAAAGCCATTTCTGAATTCTTCGGGAAATGTTCATCTACATGAAATATTGTGGGGGAAAAGCAATTCAAATGATGCGGCGGCAAAGATCGCAACTGCACTAATTGGTTCTTACTCGCGTCCTCCGCGTGAAAATCACTCAGAAGCACTTCGATTGAAACTGTTGACAGTTTTGGGTCAAGTGGCGCAATCTGAAGTGCAAATGGCCGCCCTGAGAGTTCTGTCGATCCAGCCCGCATCGCGGGGTGTCGATTCGATTCGTGCCGGAGACTTCAGGCTACTGAAGTCGCGGCTTCCCGCTCTACGCGAACAAGCGGCTACGATTGCAATGGCGTATGAAAAGAAACTCTTCGAGGAGGCGGTTGCCGCCGAGAAGGTTGACGAAGATGACGTCGTTCACGGGTACCCGCCTCTCGCCGCTTTTTCTGCGACCGTGTCCTCGCAGTCGTTTGGCGAAAATGTCATATCGCTTATGGAGTGCCTGACCAAGCTGCAGTTGGTGCCGAGACGAAGCGCGCCTACATCATGAGGAAGATTGGATGCGATGCTGCGAAGTGGGGAGCGCTTCGCTGACAGTCACCAATAGCTGTCCCCCAAATCATTCGCGGAATCCTGCAAAGTAGCACAAAGCATTTCAAGCGGGCTCACACCGAGCTCGTAAACGATCCGCTCAGGATCACATGCTTGACGCCGAAACCCGGCATGCCGGGTGTGCATACTTTTCCAGGGATCCACAAATGAAAGCTCTGAAATCGTCCGACGGCGCGCTCGTCGGCACTCGGCACTCGGCCGCTCCGCCTTCCGCCCCGCTCGTTTCGGCAGAGGTGGACGTGTCCACCCTGCCCTGGATGCCCGCCCGGTTCAGCTTTTTCGAGCAGCACCCATTGGCGTTGCTGGCAGACGCGGAGCCGTACAGGGCCATGGTGATCCTCATCGCCAGAGCATGGAAGCAGCGGCCCGCAATGAGCCTGCCAAGTGACGAGCGAGCGCTGGCCGCGCTTGCTGGCTTTGGCCGCGACGTTGCTGGCTGGCAGGCGGTGCAGGACGAAGTCCTTAGGGATTGGGTGCTTTGCACCGACAAGCGTTGGCATCACCCCGCACTTGCTCCCTGGGTTTTGCAGGCTTGGGCGTCAAAACTCCGATTCGACGCGTTCTCGCAGCAACAAAGTGAACGTGCGAAGAAGGGTGCGGCCAAGCGGTCCGGTGCTGCACATGTAATTGACTCTGCTGCCATGGCCAGGAGCATTGCCACTGGTGAGCCGCGGCTACGCGGCGGCTCACCCGCGGCCCAGCCTGAGAGAGAGATCAATACAAAGACCAAGATTGATAATCAGAAGAGAGTAAAGAATGAAGAAGAGGGAGAGGTAACTCTTACCTCCCCCTCGCAGTGTTTCTCTCTGGGCAGTGTGGATGTGGGTATGACAGTTGCAGAGGAGGACTCCGGGCAAGGCAGTGACGGGGTGGGATCTGTTGACCGAGTATTTCTCTATTGGCAGCAGCAAACTTATCGGCCAAACGAGATCCTGACCGCCGATCGCCGGCAAATCATCTCTGCACGAATCGCCGATGGCATCACCGAGGAGTCGCTTTGTCGTGCCATTGACGGCGCAGCTCAAGACGATTTTTATCAAGGGAGAACATCCAAGCAACGGCTTCGCATCGACACGCTCGACGTCATTTTCAAGCATGCCGACCGAGTGCTTCGTCTGGCCAGCCTTTCTCAGCCCGAGGCACAGGAAGCCGAAGGCCAACTCAGCCTGGCGGCCCGCGCAACGGCGCGCACATACCTCGAACTGCTTGAATCAGAGTCTGATCGATGTGACGACACCCAGGTCATCCGCATCGATGCTGGAACGAATGCCGAGGAGCAGAAATGAGCAAGCCAGTCTTGTCCAAACCGTCAACAGCTCTCGCCGCAGTGGGCGAGTGCCTGACTCTCGCATCTTCGATCGCCGGAAAAGCCATCGATCCGCTGGCGATGCGTGCGTGGATGCACCAATTCTCGACGTATTCGCCTGACGAGATCCAACGGGCCTTTATGGCATGGTTTTCACGGCACAAGGCTTTCCCATCAATTTGCGATATCACTGCGGAAATTGACTGCAGTCGCTTCGGCGGTTCCTCTGGTGCTTGGTTGCTCGCCAAAAAGGCGGTGGCGGCGGATGCAAACTCTGATGGCTGGAATTTTAGTGTCTTCGAACATGCCGGGATTCATTTTGCCATTGAATTTCTTGGCGGATTCCCAAGCCTGAAGTCGACATTGCGAAATCCCAAAGAACTCAGTTTTGCCCGGGCAGCGTTTGTCAAGGCGTTTGAAAGCTATCGACCCGGATTGGAGTATCCGGCGGGATTTGGACACTTCAGCGGCGAAAACGTCGTTCTGATTGGCGACCCCGTCAGGGCGATGGAGGTATACATGGGCGGCACCAAATGCTTCGACCGTTCACCCCTTGCTGAGATCGATCCTGACGATAAGCTGGCCTTCATGTTGGAGTATGCAAACTCCACACGCATCGCAATGCCTACGAGGCTTGCCCTCGTCAATCTGCTCGACGCTACTCGGTAAGAAGGTGGAAGCGTTGCTTGCAAGCACGTACCCAGACGCCAGCAGGCCACTGATCGCTGCGCTGTCGTCAAAGGTGTCGCAGTAAACAAACCGCATTTGGCGGGCATCCCACAAGACAAGTGCAGTAAGTTTCGGTGCACTTCCAGATAGGGATAAGAAAAGTCCGAGTATGGAATGCTTCAAATCCCAGGCACGCCAAGAGTTACGGCATATGGTCGAGCAACACGGCACTCTCATGACGGACTCATGGGGTGATTTCACATGCAATCTGGCATCGAGCGAGGACGTGTGTCGCTACCTAGAGCCCATCGCAGAGTGGATAGACATTTCACCTGCCGCGAGTCGTATACCGGCAATCGCAGAGGAAGTCTCCAAAATCGCAGCTGAAGTCAACGCGGTAAACGCCCGAACGGTCCGGTTGATTGACCCTGTAAAGGGTAAGCTTGCTGTCGACGAGGCAATTGATCGGCTCGCCTCAACGGTTCTTCATGGAAGGGCCCCTGTATTCGAGCTGAACGATCATTTGTTGGGTATTGCATTGTTTGGAAGTTCAGGTCATACAGGTTCGCATGCTTCGCTATGGCTTCGGCCCAGCACCGGGTTTGACACAGTGTGTTCCTTTGCGAAGGACTTGGCAGTGATATTCGACTCGCCCCGCAATTCGATCGTTTCGGTCAAGTTTTCGCGCGATCACGCGGAGGTCGAGGTTTGCGGGCTGATCGACAGGCAACTGGCGGAGTACAGCGAGATTTTTGTCGGTTGCCTTGATGCCTGCGGTCTTACAAAAGGCCGTTATGAAAAACTTCAGCGTGCGGCGATGGCACGCGCGAAACGTCACTGACAGTCGCTGGGATGACTCGGCCTGTCTGAACGCCTGGTTGGAATCAGGCAAGCGGTTTCCGCAAGCGCTTGCGCGCTTGTACCGATGGCGCGAGCCGCTCCCAAGCGCTACTGTAAAGTGCAGTACAAACGCCGCATCGGAGACGCCATGGCGACCGGCAAGACCAGCACGCTGACCTTCCGCATTGAACCCGCTTTGAAGGACGCGTTGCGTACCGCCGCTGACCTTGAGCACCGCTCCATTGCCAATATGGTGGCGGTGATGATCCGAGACTACTGCGGGCGGACCGGCGTGCCGATCCAATCACCGCTGACAACGCCACAGAAGCCCGAGCGTTCGACGGCTCGACAGAAGCATCAATAGCCCGCGCGCATGCAGATCCTCTTCTTGTTTCCACGGGCTCACCTCAGTGCCGACCAGTAGCCTTACTTCTCTGGGCGTGCTCGACGGCACGCCCGCGCTGGAGTCGTTCGGCTTCAAGTTCTCGGCCGGCGGCGCGCACATCAGCCGGACGATGATGCTCGCAGAGCTTGAAGCGGTGCTGACCGCAGTGCCGGCTGGATCGAATGCAGAGGACTACCGCGCAGCCATCCTGGGCCGTAACGTCCTGGCCAAGACGACCGACAGCACCCGTAAGAAGACGTTGCGCCACATGCGTGAGCTCTACGCGTTGGACGAAGCAGTCCCCATCTTCGGCCTGCTGCGCAAGCTGCAGGCCGTGGACCGCGGTGCCAGCCTGCCGTTGTTGGCAATCCAGGTCGCGTGGTCGCGTGATCCGCTGCTCCGCGCCACGACCAGGCCCGTACTGGACGCTGCTGCGGGTGACCGCGTTGAGCGAGTCAGCCTGGTGCAGGCGTTTGAAGCCGTTTTTCCGAATCAGTATTCGGCGGCCACGCTCAAGACGGCCACGCAGAACGCGGCCTCCTCGTGGACCCAGGCCGGGCACCTATCCGGGGTGGTGAAAAAGGTTCGCCAACAGGTCAAGCCCACCACTGTCGCCGTCACCATGGCCCTTTTCCTCGGGCGGATTGCCGGCCACCACGGCGCTGACGTGTTCACGTGCCCTTGGGTCCGCTTGCTCGACCTAGGCGCCGACCGCGCACGGGCCATGTCGATGGAAGCGCACCGCGCCGGCCTGCTCAACCTGCGGGCCGTGGGCGACGTCATCGATCTCAGCTTTCCCATGCTCGACAAGTTCCGAGGCACATCCTCATGAGCGCCATCGATCGTCTGTTGACAAATTACGCGCGCCAGGTCCGTCTGCCCTGGTCGGCCAGCATGTCCGGCAAGCAGCGTGTCTGGTTCGCCGTCTACCCGCCAGCCGAAGAACGCCGGGTGCGGGCGAAGCAGCCGCAGTTCGAGGCCACGACCCTCGAAGCCCACCACGGCTGGTTGAACGCCGACCTCACCGACCTGCTGCCTCAGTGGATTGCAGCGCACGAGTACCGTGAAGGCATTTTTGCCGAGCCCGAGCACTTCAGCGTGAGCAGTGAACTCGAGGACTTGGCCGTGGAGCGGGTACGCCAGGCCTGCAACAGCGAAGACGCGAACGCCACTTGTGTCGTGGCCGTCACTGGCCTGGCCACACTGTTCGATTTCATGCGCGTGTCCAGCCTGGTCGAGCGCGTCGAGGACAGCGTCCGCGGCCGGCTCCTGGTGTTCTTCCCAGGCGAGTACGCCGGCAACGTCTACCGTTTCATGGACGCGCGCGACGGCTTCAACTACATGGCCGTGCCCATCACTGCAACCGAGAGCTTCATCCAGCCATGACGAACCGCAGTCTGTACTTCCGTGACCCGACCACGCTGGAGTTGCTCAACAACGGCGTTGCGAAAGTCTCCGAGATCGGTCACGACGCCGGCCAGATCAAGACGCTTCGGTTTGAACTGCAGAACTTCGTCTGTGATGGCGAATACGCCCGTGGCATCGAGCGCATCCTCAGCGCCTACCTCGGTGGCCTGGGCAAAGCGGAACAGAACGCGGTCTGGGTCAGTGGCTTCTTCGGCAGCGGCAAGTCGCACCTGGTCAAGGTGCTGCGCTACCTGTGGGAAGACTACCGCTTCGACGACAACGCGACCGCGCGCTCGCTGGTCACCCTGCCGGCCGAGATCAGCGCCATGCTGACGGAGCTGAGCAACCGCGCCAAGCCGCTGGGCGGGCTGCGTGCCGCCGCCGGCACGCTGGGGGCCGGCTCGATGGACAACGTGCGCCTGGCCTTCATTCAGCTCGTTCTGCGCGCCGCTGGCTTGCCCGAGAACCTGGCGCAGGCCCGATTCATCCTGTGGCTGCGCGCATCGGGCCTGGAGGCCAAGGTCCAAGCGGCACTCAAGCAACAAAACCGCGATCTGGCCAAGGAAGTCCTCAGCCTCAAGCTGTCCATCCCGCTGGCTGAGGCACTCGTAGCCGCCGACCCCAAGTACGGGACGCCGGCCAACGCCCAGGCCAGCATCCGCGACGAGTTCAAGGACAGCAGTTCGCCGACCGTGGACGACGCCTTGAAGATCGTCAAAGAGATCTTCGGCGTGGGCGGCCAACTGCCTTGCACGCTGCTCGTCGTCGACGAGATCCAGCAGTTCATCAGCGACAAGGTCCAGCGCGCCCACGACGTGCAGGAGATCGCCGAACACGTCTGCACCGATCTGAACAGCCGCCTGCTGCTGGTCGGCACCGGCCAGTCGGCACTGCACAGCGCCACGCCGGCGCTGCAGCGCCTGCAGGCCCGCTTCGCCGTCAAGGTGCAGTTGTCCGACACTGACGTCGAGAGCGTCATCCGCAAGACAGTGCTGCGCAAGAAGCCCGAGCACGAGACGACACTGACCCAGTGCATGGCCGCCAACCAGGGTGAGCTGGCCCGTCACCTGCAAGGCACACGCTTGGCCGCCACGCACGAGGACGATGCCTTCTTCGTGGCCGACTACCCGTTGCTGCCCACGCGGCGCCGCTTCTGGGAAAAGGTGCTGCGCAACACCGACCACTCCGGCACCAAGGCTCAACTGCGCTCCCAGCTGCAGATCGTCTTCGAGGCCACCCGCCAGACGGCCGCAGCGGCCGTGGGTTCGGTGGTACCCGCCGACTTCATTTACGACCAGATTTCGACCGACCTGCTCAATTCTGGCGAGCTGGAGCGCGAGTACGACGAGATCATTCGCAAGCAGCGCGACGGCACGCCGGAAGGAAACCTGCGCTCCAGCCTGTGCGCCCTGGTCTTTTTTGATCGGCAAGCTGCCGCGTACGCCCGGCGCTGACGATGGAGTGCGGGCCAACGCCGAGACACTGGTGGACTTGCTGGTCGCCGACCTGAAGGCCGACCGCCCGAAGCTCGAGCAACAGGTGCCCAAGCTGCTCAAGCAGTTGGTCGACCAGGGCCAGCTCATGGCCGTGGAAACCGAGTACCGCCTGCAGACGCGCGAGGGCGCGGTGTGGACGCACGAATTCAACCGCCGCCGCACCACGGCGCTCAACGACGACCAGCGCATCAGCTCCAAGCGGGCCGAACTGTTGCGCGATGGCGCCAAGCAGGCGCTGAAGCCGGTGTCGCTTCAGCAGGGTCATTCGGGTACATCGCGCAAGCTGGTGTCCGAGCTCTCGTCAGCGCGGCCCGCAGGCGCCAACGACGATGTCACCTTGTGGTTGCGCGACGGCTGGAGCGACGAAGAGAAGTCGGTGCTGAACGACGCCCGTGCCGCCGGTGTCGACAGCCCGATGCTGTTCGGCTATCTGCCACGCCTGCACCATGAAGAACTGAAGCAGGCGATCGCCTCGCAGATTGCCGCACAGGAAACGCTGGACGCCCATGGCATGACGGGCGGCCCCGAGACCATCGAACCCCGCAAGGCCGTCGAGACGCACCTGGCCGTGGCGCAGCACCGCATCCAGGAACTGCTGGGACATGTGATTGGCGGCGCCAAAGTGTTTCTCGGTGGCGGCCAAGAGGCCAACGGCATCGAGTTGGCCGACAAGGTGCAGGACTCGGCCGACAGCGCGCTGGTGCGCCTGTTCCCGCAGTTCTCAGAGGCCGACCATTCCAACTGGGGCCAGGTGGTCGCCAAGGCCCGTGCCGGCGACGTGGCCGCGCTGTCGCAGGTGAACTTTCAAGGCAACCCCACGCAGCACGCGGTGTGCCGCAAGGTGCTCGAGTACGTCGGCGCAGGAAAGAAGGGCAAGGACCTGCGTGACAACTTCAAGGGTGCGCCCTATGGCTGGCCGCAAGACGCCATCGACGGTGCGCTGTACGTGATGCTGGTGGCCGGCAACCTGCGCGCTACTCTCAACGGCCAGCTGGTGAACGCGTCATTGCCGCAGAACCAGCTGGGCACGGCCAGCTTCTACGTGGACGTGCCGCCTCTCGACGTGCAGCAACGCCTCAACTTGAAGGCGATGTTTCAGAAGGCCGGCATCACGACGCAGAACGGCAAGGAATCCGAGGCCGCCGCACTGGCGCTGGCCAAGCTGCTGGCGCTGGCGGCGTCCGCAGGTGGAGCCGCGCCGCGCCCTGAAGAGCCCGACACCCAGGCGGTGACGTCACTGCAGATGCTCAGCGGCAACGCCCAGCTGCTGAAGATCCACGAGCAGAAGGACGACCTGGCCGCCAAGCTGGCGGCGTGGAAGAAGAGTGGCGACGCCATCACCAAGCGCTGGCCCGGCTGGGAGCGGCTGCAAGAATTTCAGCGTTTCGCCACCGGCCTGCCCGAGGCCGAGGCCACGGCCGTGTCCATCGCAGCCATCACCGCCGGCCGCGGGTTGCTGGCCGAGCCTGACCCTGTGCCTGAACTGACCAAGCAGCTCGCCACAGCCTTGCGCCTGGCACTCGGCAAACTGCAGGACGACCTGGCCGCCGCGTTCAGCAAAGGTGAAGCCAAGCTGGCCGCATCGCCCGTGTGGGCTGGCCGCACCGACGAGCAGCGCGCCACCATCGCCACGGCTTGCCAACTCTCGCCGCCGCCCAAGGCCGCCATCGGCACCGAGGACGAGATCCTGGCAGCCCTGGGCGCGCGCAGCCTCACTGACCGCCGCAACCTACTGGACGCCGTGCCGCAGCGCTTCGCCCGTGCGCTGGAAGAGGCCGGCAAGCTGGCCACGCCCGACGCCGTGCGCGTGCCGCTGCCGGCGGCCGTCATCAAGTCGACCGAAGAGCTGGACCAGTGGCTGGCCGGTGTTCGCAAGCAGGTGGTCGAAAAGCTTGATGGCGGCTGCCCGGTGATCCTGTGAGCAGCCTGCCCACCCCGCTGCGCCGCCAGCTCGAAAGCACCGTCCGCCAGGCCCGCAAAATCGCCGAAGCCGGCGCCCGCCATGCGCTGGAAGCGCTGGCCGTGCATGAGCCCGACCCCTACCGCCACATGGACGAGGCCGCGCGCGCGCTGCGACGCCAGTTGCAGGCGCAGGCCAAGCAGTTGGGTGACGGCGAGAGCCGGCACAAGCCCGGCGCCTACGAGATCAAGCACCTGGCCGAGAAGCTGGGCTACGACCAGTGGCACCGCCTGCTGTTCGCCCGCTACCTGCTGGAAAACAACTTGCTGATCTCGCCCGAGCACGGCGTGGCGGTGTCGCTGGACGACTGCGAGGAACTGGCGCCTTCGGTCGGGCTGAAAGACGCCTGGGCCGTGGCGGCCCGTTTCGCCGCCAAGGAACTGCCCGAGATCTTCCGCGCCGACGACCCCGCTGGCGCCGTCGAGTTGGCCGTCAACGACCGCAAGCCGCTGATCGCCCTGGTCACCGGCCTGCCGCTGGAGGTGTTCACCGCCAGTGACAGCCTGGGCTGGTGCTACCAGTTCTGGCAAGCCGAAAGGAAGGACGAGGTCAACGCCGCCGGCAACAAAATCGGCGCCGACGAACTACCGGCCGTCACGCAGTTGTTCACCGAAGACTACATGGTGGACTTCCTGCTCGACAACACGTTGGGAGCCTGGCACGCGGGCAAGGTGCTGGCGGCCAAGCCTGAGCTGGCCAAGGCGGCGGGAAGCGAAGCCGACCTGCGCGAGGCGGTGGCCTTGCCCGCCTGTCCGTGGACATACCTGCGCTTCATCCAGGGTGACGACGGTGCCTGGGCGCCTGCGGCCGGCACGTTCGACGGCTGGCCACGGTCTGCCAAGGAGCTGAAGTGCCTGGACCCCTGCATGGGCAGCGGGCACTTCGTGGTGGCCATGTTTGAGCGCGTGGTGGCGCTTCGCATCTCTGAAGAGGGCTTAGATGAGGCCGGCGCGGTGGCTGCTGTTGTCGATGACAACCTGTTCGGGTTGGAGTTGGACCCCCGCTGTACCCAGATCGGCGCGTTCAACCTGGCGTTGGCCGCCTGGCGGCGTATTGGCCACTGTGTACTGCCTGCCTTGAACATTGCCTGCTCGGGCCTGGCTCCAAACGCGAAGAGAGCGGACTGGTTGAAGTTGGCGGGCGGCGACGACCGTCTTGAGCGCGGCATGGCGCGGCTGTACACGTCATTCGCTGACGCACCTGTCCTCGGCAGTCTCATCAACCCTCGAAACGAAACTGGCGATCTGGTGGTGGCTGCATTCCACGAGATCCAGCCGTTGTTGGAAGAGGCGCTGGCGCGGGAGAGTGAAGACGACATCGCGCACGAACTGGTCGTTACCGCGCGCGGCATTTCCAAGGCCGCAGAGATTCTTGGGAAGCAGTTCACTCTCGTTGCCACCAATGTTCCCTACATCGGTCAGAAGAAGCAGCACGAAACACTAAAGACCTTCTGCGAAATGGCCCACCCGGTCGCGAAAGCGGACTTGGCGACTTGCTTCTTGGAACGGTGCCTAGCCGCTTGCGAAGTTGGAGGCAGTGTCGCCTTGGTTACGCCGCATAACTGGCTCTTCCTAGGCGCGTATGTGGCGCTGAGAAAAAAACTACTTTCAGAGGCGTCTTGGGACAGCGTTGCGCGGCTGGGGGCAAGAGCGTTCGAGACCATCAGTGGGGAGATTGTGAATGTCGCGTTGGTTGGACTGAGCAAAAAAGGACCAGTCCATGGCGGTACCTTCGCGGCCATTGATGTGGCGGATGAGCGCGATCCGAAAGCAAAAGGCTCTGCGTTGGCCGGACAATCCCTAATGCAAGTCGCTCAGTCCGAACAACTTCGAAACCCAGATTCTCGAATCAGTTTCGAAACTCGGACGAAAACGCCCCTCTTGTCAGCGGCCGCGATTTCGATGCGCGGGATAGTCTCCGGAGACGGAGATCGCTGGTTCCGTCAGTTCTGGGAACTTCCAGCAGCCTCACCGAGTTGGAAGCCGCTTCAAACCACTGTTCGGGAAACACTACCCTACGGCGGCCGTGATCAGCTCATTGACTGGTCCGGTGGCGGCGGTGGCATGTTGCGGCCCGGAACGGAGAATCGCGCTTATGGCAATCTAGGTATCGCGTTGGGGCAGGTCGGCGACTTGCCCGCCACTCTGTATACGGGCGAGTTGTACGACAACAATACCGGGGTCATCGTGCCGCTCGTGAAGGGGTCGCTTCCAGCCCTTTGGGCATTCTGTTCTTCGAAGCATTTTGCGGTTGAGGTGCGCAAGATCGACCAGGCGCTCAAGGTCACAAATGCAACCTTCCTGAAGATCCCTTTCGATTTGGCGCACTGGCAGAAAGTCGCAGCAGAAGCGTATCCGAACGGGTTGCCGAAGCCCTTCGCCAGTAATCCTGCCCAATGGCTGCTCACCGGCTACCCTGCCGATTCGGATCAGCCGCTACACGTAGCGATAGCGCGCCTGCTCGGCTACCAATGGCCACGCCAGACCGGCTCAAGCTTTCCCGACTGCCCAGCCCTCGGCTCGGACGGTCTTGAGGCCTTGGCAGATGCCGACGGCATCGTGCCCCTCAGCCCCACCAAAGGCGAAGCCGGCGCCGCCGAACGCCTGCGCGACCTGCTCGCCCGGGCCTATGGCCAGGACTGGAGCGCGTCCCGGCAGCAGGAACTGCTCGCCCAGGTCGACAGCGCAGGCGCCTCGCTGGAGGACTGGCTGCGCAACGCCTTCTTCGAACAGCACTGCAAGCTGTTCCAGAACCGCCCCTTCATCTGGCACATCTGGGACGGCCACAAGAGCGGCTTCAGTGCGCTGGTGAACTGCCACAAGCTGACCCAGGCCAACCTGGAGAAGCTGACCTACGCCTACCTGGGCGACTGGATCCGCCGGCAGCAGGCTGCGGTCGAGGGGGGCGAGTCGGGCAGCGATGCCCGCTTGCAGGCGGCGAAGAGCCTGCAGGCCACGCTCAAGCAAATCCTCGAAGGCGAGCCGCCGTTCGACCTGTTCGTGCGCTGGAAGCCGCTGTCGCAGCAGGCCATTGGCTGGCAGCCGGACCTGAACGACGGCGTGCGCATGAACATCCGCCCGTTCATGGCCCGCGACATGCCCGGCGGCAAGAAGGGCGCTGGCGTGCTGCGTGCCAAGCCCAACATCAAGTGGGACAAGGACCGCGGCAAAGAACCCGTCCGCCCCAAGAGCGAGTACCCCTGGTTCTGGGGATGGGACGAGAAGACGCCGGACTTCGCCGGAGTCGGCAAGGAGCCGGACGGCAACCGCTGGAACGATTGCCACTACAGCAATGCGTTCAAGCGCAGCAAGCGTCAAAGTTGAGCCTCGGATACTGGCCTGCTGCAACCACATGTACGTCACACCGACGAACCGGCATCTTTGAGAGTGGCCATGGACGAAATCGACACTTCCGCTGAATTGCTTGATGCCACGGGGCGCTGGCGTGCTCGCGACGTTTCGTACTGGTCTGGACGTTGGGATCGCCTAGCTCGGCTGGTTCCCACGTTCACGATTGAGCCCTTCAGGGCGCACCCGGACTCGCCCGCCAATCCGCACATCCAGGCCGTTGTTCGCCAGCCGTTGACGGTCACTGAGCAGCCCATTCCCGTGGGCACTGTCTCGAACTCATATCAACTTGCCCAGCACCATGAAGTCGTCAAGCGTTGCTTTGACGGCCTACGTCTGGTCGGCGTCGACCCAACGAGCCTGAAGTGCGAAATCGGTCTGACACCCCTGGGCGAGTGGATGAACTTTCGCGCCTACTTTCCGGAGTCGCACAACCACACCCCCAGAGATGGCAAAGCCTTGGGACTGCGTTTGGAATGCTTCAACTCCGTGGACGGATCCAGTCGCCTCGTGATCCTTCTGGGCTGGTTGAGGTTCGTGTGTGCCAACGGGCTCGTGATCGGCGAAACCAAGGCTGAACTGAGAGACGTGCACGATGAGCACTTGAGCCTGGATGCGATTCCAGATCTGGTTGTCTCGGGCATGAATGCGGTGACCGCTGACCTACAGCGCTTGAAGGGTTGGGAGGCGGCGGAAGTTTCCCCGGCGCAGCTTGAGAGCTGGGCAAACAGCAAGGTCTCCACGAAATGGGGCAAGAAGGCTGCCTGCCGCGTGTTCCACATCTGCAGGAGTGGTCGCGACGTGGAAATCGTCGATCCCTTCGCAAAGGGCGAAGCGACCGAGAAGCCTGTGAAGTCGACGGTGGAGATCCCCGGCGCGGCCACGCCCGCCAAGACCCTGTACGACATCAGCCAAGCACTTTCATGGGTCGCTACCCAGCGCAGCAACACCGAGGAGAGGGTCGAATGGCAAGGCGCCATTCCCGACTTGATTGCTTCACTGCGAGCGGGCACCGTCTCCTCGGTCCCAGCATGATTGGCGGAGGCTATGTGGGTCGCCCAGGCGGCTGGAGCGAAGTAACCGTCAGGACAGCACATGCCTGAATCCGTTGCACAGAGTCTGCTCGACTCACTTCGCAAAGTCGCGCATGCCTACGCGCCGGGTGACCAGGTGGCCCCCTGCGCGGTGTTGTGGGCCGACCCCGATAGCCTGTGGGCTGGCGTGGTGCCCGCCCTGCTGCCGCTGCTGCCAGAGCTGTATCAACTGGGCAGCTACGACCAGCAGCGCCGCAGCGGCCCCGCGCTGTGGCTGCGCTGCATCGAGGCGCGCCTGGTGGGCAGCGCGCCGGCCGCCGGGGTCACACCCATCCTGTACCTGCCCGGCGTGAGCCGCGAGCAACTGCGCGCGGCCGAAGACTGCACGGCGGAGCTGGCCGCGCTGGTGGAACTGCAGTACCGCGGGGCGCTGTGGATGCATGTCAACGGCAAGGAATGGACGCCCTACGCCTACCTGGTGTCCAAGCACGGCGGCCTGGACCTGGATGTGGCCCGCGATCAGGCCACGATGGACGCACTGGCCGGCGCCCTGCCGACGCTGCTGGCCGAACCGCTGGCCCTGTTGCAGGGGCGTCGGTTGGACTCCGAATTTTTCAACGCAATGGTGGCGCCAGACGCCACTGGGCTTCTGCTGCGCTGGTTGAGCGACCCAGAAGGGTTCAAGCAGCGCCGGTCCGACGCGGAGTGGAAGGCCTTCTGCCAGCAATGCAAGGCCGAGGCTGGACTCGACCCAGTGAAGGAAGGGCCGCTGAAGGCAGCGGGCCTGCTGGCGGCGCGGGCCAACCACTGGGGCAATGTGTGGCGGCGGTTCGCCGAGTCGCCGGTCAACTACACCGGCATTGTCGAGTGGCTCAAGCGCGCGGCGCCGAAGAGCCCGGGCATGTTCGACTCGGCCGAGACCTGGCCGAGCATCAACGAAAGCGAAGAGCAAGCCCTGAAGCAGGCGCTGGTCGCACTGGCTGACCGGCCGCAGGACGAGGTGATCCAGAGGCTGGCCGAACTGGAAGAACGGCACGCCGAACGCCGCCGCCATCCGTGGCAGAAGCTGGGGCTTAGTCCGCTGGCCACGGCGCTCAAGCCCCTGGCGGAGTTGGCCAAGCTGTGTGCGACGACGCCGGGGGCGCCGACGCCTGAAGCCTTCGCCGCCACGTACGCCAGCGGCGGTTGGCGCGTGGACGCGGCCGCACTGGCTGCCATGGCGGCCAGCGGCGCACCGGAGGTGCATGGCGCGGTGCTGGGCGCGGTGCGCGCGGTCTACCTGCCTTGGCTGGAAAGCACAGCGCGACACCTGCAGCAATTGATCCACGTCCACGGGCAATCGGTGTCGCGGCGCCATGGGCTGATTGAAGCGGTGCCTGGCCGCCTGGTGGTGTTTGCGGACGGACTGCGGATGGACGTGGCACAGCAGTTGGCCGAACGGCTGGCTGCCGTGGGCATCGAGTCGACGCAGGACTGGGAGTGGTCGGCCATTCCCTCGGTGACGGCCACCGCCAAGCCCGCCGCGTCACCCATCGCAGACGCCTTCCAAGGCGGCGACCCGGGTGACGAGTTCGGCGCGCGATTGACGTCCACGGGGCAGTTGCTGAATCAGAGCCGCTTCGTCGACACGCTGAAGGCGCGCGGCTGGCAATACCTGGCCGCAGGTGAGACGGGCAATCCGGCAGGGTCTGCTTGGACCGAAGCCGGCACCCTGGACAAGCGCGGCCATACCGAGGGCTGGAGGCTGGCCCGCAGCGTGGAAGCCGAGGTCCAGGATTTGGTCAGCCGCATCCGCACGTTGCTGCAGGCGGGCTGGACCGACCTGGTGGTGGTCACCGACCACGGCTGGCTCTTGATGCCAGGCGGCTTGCCCAAGGTGGAGTTGAAGGCCTTCCTGACCGAGACCCGATGGAGCCGCTGCGCTGCGCTGAAGACAGAGGCGCAGACCGATGCGCAAGCCTTCAAGTGGCACTGGAACCCGACGGTGATGATGGCCAGCCCGCCTGGAGCGGGCAGCTACCGGGCGGGCATCGAGTACGCCCACGGCGGCGTGTCGCTGCAGGAGATCGTGACACCGGTTCTACGCATCTCGGCAGCGCAAGCTGCAGGCGCTGCAGCGCGTCTGCTTGAGGCAAAGTGGACGGGTGCCAAGTGCCGCGTATCGGTGGGCGGCGAGGGTGCGGGCCTGCGGGTGGACGTTCGCACCAGCCAGACCGATCCAAACACCTCGCTGCTGACCGACAAGCAGGCACGCGAGATCACAGCCGACGGCAAAGTCACAGTCTTCCTGGAAGACGACGCCGACATTGGCAAGCAGGCTGAAGTCGTGCTGGTAGATGCATCTGGGCAGGTGATCCACGCGCTGCCCACCACATTGGGAAACTGAGTCCATGAGCCAACAACTAGATCCCATCGACACGATCGCCACCAAGGCCTTCGAGGGCTACGTGGTCCGCAAGGATTTGGTGCGCCGATTCAAGGGGCAGTACCCCGTGCCGACCTATGTGGCGGAATTTCTGCTGGGGCGCTACTGCGCGTCGGTGGACGAGGACGAGATCGCGGAGGGCCTGAAGATCGTCGAGCGTCAGCTCGGCGAAAAGACCATCCGCGCCGGCGAGCAGGAACTCTTCAAGGCCCGCGCCAAGGAGAAGGGCCACGTCAAGCTGATCGACATCATCACCGCCCGGTTGGATTCGGGAACCGATTCCTTCGTGGCTACGCTTCCCAGCTTGCAGCTGAAGGACGTGCGCATCAGCGAGGCGATGGTGCATGGCAATGAGCGCATGCTGACTGGCGGCTTCTACGCCGAGGTGGAGCTGGGCTACGACCCGACCATTGCGCAAGAGAAGAACGGCAGGCCATTCGGCGTGGATTCGCTGCGCGAAATCCAGCTGTCCAAGCGCGAGGTGCTGCCGGCGTTGTACAAGGGGCGCGAGGCCTTCGCAACCGAAGAGTGGAAGGACTTCTTGATTCGCAGCGTGGGCATGGAGCCCGAGCAACTGACGCCGCGGGCCCGCGACATGATGCTGCTGCGCATGGTGCCCTTCGTCGAGCGCAACTACAACATCGTCGAGCTGGGGCCGCGCGGCACCGGAAAGAGCCACCTGTTCCAGCAGGTGTCGCCCTATGCGCACCTGATCTCAGGCGGCAAGGCGACGGTGGCGCGCATGTTCGTCAACAACCAGAACGGCCAGCGCGGCCTGGTGTGCCAGTACGACGTAGTTTGTTTCGACGAGATCTCTGGCGTGTCCTTCGACCAGAAGGACGGCGTCAATATTATGAAAGGGTACATGGAGTCCGGCGAGTTCAGCCGGGGCAAAGAGAGCATACGCGCCGAAGGTGGCGTCGTGCTCGTGGGCAACTTCGACGTGGACGTGCAGCACCAGCAACGCGTGGGCCACTTGTTCGGCCCACTGCCGCCCGAGATGCGCGACGACACGGCCTTTATGGACCGCATCCACGCCTACCTGCCGGGGTGGGATCTGCCCAAGGTGAACCGCGAGCTGCTGACCAACCACTTCGGGCTAGTCAGCGATTTTCTGTCCGAGTGCTGGAACCAACTGCGCAAGCAGAGTCGACAAAGCGTGCTTCAGGGGCGTGTGCACCTGGGTGGCGCGCTGAGCGGCCGTGACACGACGGGCGTGCAGAAAACGGTCAGCGGGCTGATCAAGCTGGTGTCACCGAACCCCGAAGTGCCGGTTTCTGACGAGGTGCTGGAGTGGGCGTTGCGCCTGGCGCTGGAGTGCCGGCGGCGGGTGAAAGAGCAGCAGAAGCGCATCGGCTCGGCTGAGTTCCGCAACACCCAATTCAGCTATTCGATGGGCGAAGACGGCGTCGAAAAGTTCGTCGCCACGCCGGAGCTGTACAGCGAGAACAGCATCGGCAGCGATCCGCTGCCGCCAGGCCAAGTCTGGATCGTCTCTGCCGGTGGCGGCGACGAGAACCCCGGGCTCTATCAGGTGGACATCACCGAGGGGCCGGGCAGTGGTGTGAAGATCCTCAACCAGCCTGCGCCGCCACCGTTTCGCGAGAGCGTTCGCTGCGCCGAACAGAACCTCTACACCCGCGCCAAGGAACTGGTCGGAGATCGGGAGCCGCGCCAGCATGAGTTCTCGGTGCAGCTCCGCGCGTTCGACAGCGCGAAGAGCGGCTCGGCCGTCGGCGTGGGCGTGCTGCTGGCCCTGTGCTCGTCGCTGCTGCAGAAGAGCATCAAGGGTGGCCTGGTGGTCACCGGCGGCTTGAACCTGGGTGGATCGCTCGAGCCGATCTTCAACCCCGTGGCGGTGGTTGAAGTGGCGGTGGAGAAGGGTGCCGGCAGCATCTTGATGCCGATCAGCAGCCGGCGGCAGTTGAACGATCTACCAGACGATCTCGCTGCGAAGATCGCGATCCACTACTACCTCGACGCGCGTGATGCGCTTTTGAAGGCGTTGGCGATTTGATCTCGTGCGGCGCCGCGCGCGATTCGCAGATCGCATCGGTTTCGGGGGGCGCCTTGGCGATACCGCCGATTTTTTGATCAAGGCGGCGCAGCTCTGCGGATACCGCCCACTGCTCGGCTCGAATCTGTTCGTAAGCGGGCGCCGCAGCCTCTGCCGCGTATTCGACCAGTTCGCGCAACAGCCGACTTGCCTCTCGTTCAGCCGAGCTGTGACGTTTGCTGATGGCAGACCGCCGTGACCACGGCCGCCACCAGCGCACCGAATCGAGTTCTGCCGCAAGCAATGCAATCGTGCGGAGAGCGTCGGCCGCGCGCCCCTTTGCCGCAGGCAGCTGGCGCTGCGCTTCTTGCACCATCGCCTGCGGGATAGCCGTTGTCATCAGCGATACGAGTTCGGCAAGCCTGGCCGCCGCCTCAGCGCGCTTTTCGGTCAAGTCAGTCAGGCCGACGCGAAGTTCGGATGGGACGGCATGCACCGGCGGCTGCGTCGCATCGGCATCAGTGCTGGTCGCCGCATCGGCCCTGGCGTCTGCGATCTTCTGTTTCGCGGCGGCGGCCGCGCGCTCTCGCAGCAGTGCCGCCATTTCAGTATCCAACGCCACGCCGTCAGCGTTGGCCGCGCGACGCCGGGCGTTGATGCGTCGCCGAACATCGGCGCCTGGGCCAACGCCCTCATGAACGGTCGGCAATGCGGCGATGCCCCGGGTCAAGTTGCTTCGATGGTCAACGCGCTGGTCACACCCGGCGGCCGCCAGGGCAGCGTTGGCCAATTCCTCCCAGCGTGGACGAAGCCAGGTTACCGAATCCGGCACTCGTGCGCGCCTACAGTGAATTGGGTCCAGCAGCACGGCCTTCTTGCCGAGCGCTCCCCTTCGGTCAACGGTGCATGCCGACAGTAGAAAGTGGGCATGCCAGTTGTTGTTGCCGCCACGCTTTGACGGCGCATGCAAGGCCATGTCAACAGCAACGCCGAAGTGATCGGCAATTTCTCGCCCAAGGGACTCAGCCAACGCGGCGCGCTGGTCGACATTCAGCTCTGCGGGAAGCGCGACGATCACCTCGCGCGCAAGTACCGCGTCGCCCCGTCGATGGTGCGCTTCGACGCAGTTCCAAAACTGCGCGCGGTCAGGTGCAGGCCCACTGCCAGGCAGTATGAGTGCAGCCATCAATACGCCCTTCCGCCGCGAATAGTCGAAAACCTCACCAGTGCGGTCGTCCATGATCAAAGCGGCGGCGCGATACGCTGCCGCGGCTGTGGCAGAACGACCAGCGCTGCGTGCGATAGGGTCCCGTGCGGAAAGGTGATAAACGGCCATCGAATTGTCTATTGGGGTGTCGGGGCGAAGCCTTGACCGCACGTAATACACCTTTGGTGGATTACTCTAAGTGCGCCCTTGCCGGGAAAATGAGCCAATTAACCAACGCCCGATTGTCTTTTGGCGCGTTGAAAACAGCAGGTACCACTATACTGAATAAATACGATGATGGGGAATGAATGATGGCGCAGCGAACAATCGAAGAACTCGACAGAAAGCTTGAACAGCTCAAGGCACGCAAGGCTCAACTGCTTGCTAGGGAAAGCTCAACGCAGCGGCGGCTGCGTACACGGCAGGCAATCATCTTGGGTGGTTGGCTGCTGGCAAACCGCCCCGAGATAGTCGAAGAAGTAAAAGCGCAACTCGTGCGCCCTCAGGATCTCTCGGCATTTGCGAAGAAGGTTCCAAAGCTAGATATTGATTTTGGCGATGTCAGGGCTTCCGGATCTGAGCCGCATTGAGCCAGGCAGGAATGCCTTTGAAATGGTTCCTGGGCAGTACAGCGATCTTGCAAGCGATCTTTTCTTCAACTGGACGCCATCGCTTTGAAGAAGTGTCCTGGGCCGACGTGTACTTGAACGTACACCCATTCATCAGGACCGCACAGTTTGAGGTGGCTGAGTTTCTATGCGGGAGGTGGTCGATCCGCTGAGCTCGATTGCGCGCACAGCCTCATTACCGAAGTGCCATGAGCGGATTGACCGCATTTGATCGCCTCGGAGTCGAAGCCCGATTTCCCAGAGGACGGCAGTATTGAATTCTCTTTGCTCTGTTTCCAACTTGCCGACTGCCTCCAGCACGCTTGGCAGCACGTCCGGACGGTAATGCAGGACATTCGCAATGGTGGCGACACAGGCCCCAGCCTTGAGGCGCAGCAGCATCGCATTCACGTCATGTTTTCGAGCGGCCACCACAAGCTCACGCTCGAAGGGCATGTTTTGCATGACTTCGTTTAGGTCGATTTTCCGCGGGTCCATATTTGAACTCCTTTGCCAGTGCATGCAGTTTTAATGCTTCTGGTAAAAACACAAAGATATTTCGAAAGTCTTCAGCAAGGCCGAAAATTTCGGATCAATCGTTGCCCGACTGGTTCCGGCTCGAGTTGCTTTAGACAAAACCCATTCGCGGCTTTGCCGTTCCGGACTTGATGTTCGTCTGCCACCAGGATTCGAGATCTAGCGATTTCTTGCCATCTGAGACGGCTACGGCCAACGCTGCTTCGAGTCGTATTTTGAGATGTCGAGGACTCAAACCGCTTACCTCATCCAGTATCAGTGCCGGGAGCCTGCGCTCCAATCCGAGCTGATACCGGTCGAGAAGCGATTCGTAGATCCGCTGCGCGATCGCCTGGACTTGAGTAGCGCTGGGCATGTCGATGTGGAATGTGGAAACCCTTGAAAGCAGGGGTGCCGGGATCGATCGCTCATCGTTTGCCGTCAGGACGAATCGAATGTGGGACATGTCCAGCAACAGCCCAGGCACGGATTGATCCTCGAATCGACGGGCCGACTCTTGCTCGAGCAGGGTGTAAAGCGATCCGAGCGGGTCATACCGCACCCCGTCGCATTTGTCCACCTCGTCAACGATCACGAGTGAATTTGCCACGCCGCATTGCTCAAACTCCGAAGTTCCCCATGCAATCTGTTCGAAAAGTTTTCCGGGAGAGGAGTTCGACCAAAACGTCGATGAGCCGGCGAGGCTGCTCCCGTTAGTTTCGCTGGCCATGGACAAGAACTGTGCAGGTACAGCCAGTATGTGCTGCAGTTCGCGCGCGAATTGTGTTTTGCCGATGCCCGGTTGGCCGATCAGAAGTACCGGTGTCATGCGATGCGGGCAGTTGCCGCTGAACATGGACAAGTGTGGAATCACGACCATTTTGATGACGGCGGCGAAGTTTGGAAATTCATCGATGAGGCGATCCACGCGCGCACGCCAGTCGACGATCGGAAATCGTAGCGGGCGCGTCGTGCCGAGCACCATGAGGCGACGCATGATTGCCTCAAGGCGCTTTGAAGTCTCTGCGTCCTGTCCGACGATCGTCCTGAGCAGTTGTCGAGGGGTCGGTCCAGAGAAGATCGGAACGTACATCTCTGTCGACCTGGTCGCCCCGCCGATTTCGGCTTCGCTTTCACGCTCCGCTATCGACGGGAGCCCAGCGTCCACTAGATCGAACGGGTCGGGGAGTGACGAGGAGTCGACTCGAGGAGGATTGGCGGTAGTCGAGATGCCTTCTGCGTCAGCCGGGTGATCTTGCGGGGCTCCAAGGCGCGCCAGCGCCTCCACCTGATCTGCTAACCCGCGCAAGGTTGACTCTGTTACAGAGGGCGTCCCGGCGCTGCTGCCAACGCGGATCCGCAACCCTGTGTCGCTACCGTCGAAGCAGATCAGTGTCTTGTCGGGGTGCTCCCCCGACAGACTAGCTTCCACCAGCTCGAGGAACGCTGCTGCGATGGCCTTCTGTGATTGTGAGAGACCGGGCTCCCACATCGTTGAGAGCCAGGGCGACGTCGTCAGGGAGCCGAGGGGGCAGCGGTCACTCACCGAGCTCCCTCCCGTCGGCTTGCTGCGGGCGTGCGCCCCCGGCAGATGGGCGCCGACGTGACAGCGCCCACGAGATGACGGTGGCGCACGTGTTTATCCACGCAGTTGCCAGTAGCGCTATGTCCGCGCTGACAACGCAGCTATACGCCAGCGATGCCGCGCCCGCCACTGGCAGCAGCAGCGAGCTGTGTAGGTCGGCGGCCGGCCGCTTGTCGGACGGGCTGTGGCCGTATGCCACCCGCATTTGCAACGCTGCGCGCGCGACCGCGAGCAGAACGGCCATCGCGGCCATACCGAATTTGAATGAAGCGTCCACTGAAACCCCTTGTGCCTTGCCCGGACACGCAGCTCTGCGCCGGACGCACTGACCCCTCGTCAGTGCTCAAAAGCCCGCAGGGCGGGCGGCTACAAGTGGGTTCTGATCACGATTGGCCGTTCGTGCCCGCCAACAGCCGACGCTCTCTGTTCGGACTGATTGGCTTGGACATAGATTTGGTTGAAAGCGGCAAAGGACACCTTGTGGATGCAATGGCAGAGACGTGGTACCACGACCTCGTCTTTTGCCTTGGCAAGCCACTGGGTTCGTCTTCAAGGACGTGCAATGTACGAGGGCAAACGCAAATCACCAAAGTAATTGTTGCAGCCGCGCGACGCGCGTCGCCTTGGTGAACCCCATTCGACTGGTTGCTTTTTAATCAGTCTCCTCGTCCAAACGGTGCGTATCCGTGAAGTTTCCATGCAGCTTGATCGCAGCAATGAGGACCCCATGAATCTCTTCAAACTGAGGGCGGTGAGTCTGGAAGTTGTTCCACAAGAGTTCCACCGCTTCTTCCACGAACATTTTGTCTTGCCGGTGCCGGGCCATGACCAGACCGACAAGTCCGTTTTGACCGTCCCGCCTGCAGCCTTCGATTGTGCTCTTTGCGGCGAAATAGTTATCAACTGACTGATGAAGTGTCCATCGAAAACACCCAGCATGCGCCGACAGTGCAACGACACCAGCCAAGTCGAGTTGTTCGATCTTCGCGATGACCAGCTTATCGACGGAAACTCGAATTTCGTCCACCACCTTTTCATTTTGGGCAACGACTTTGGCGGCCTGTTTCTTGACATCGGAGAGCTTGCCCAAGGCGTCGCATGCGGCGGTCACTGAAGCATGCTCTTCCGACGAAAAGCCATCATGATTCAACGCCGCCTTTACCCCGATGCAAATGCGTTTCAATGTCTGTGATTCTTGTTTGAGCTGCGCTGCCGAGCTCCAGTTCCGAGCAATGATTTCAGATACGGTTTTCATGTTGGTCCAATGTAGTTGATGAGTTGCTGGATCGCATAAGTCGACACAGTGGACAGATTAGATTTGAGTACCACCAAGAGAGGGGGGAGCGGTATGGACATGACGGCCGGTAAGTCTCCCCAACTCAGCGAAGTGATGTCAAGAGGCTGCCTGATTCGCGACGAGTCTCAGCAGGCTCACGCTTTGGGCCACTGGGGGACGAAGATGGGTTACCACAACAGGAGGTGTCCCATGGGTGTACCTGTTGGCGGTGCTGGACTGCGCGAGCCGCCGGGTACTGACGCAGCGGGTGTCGATCACGATGGAGGCTGACTTCTGCGTGGAGGCCTTGCGCGAGGCCGCGGCGCGTTGGGGTGCGCCTTCGGTCGTCAACACCGACCAGGGTAGCCAGTTCAGCAGCAACGACTTCGTGGCCGAGGTCAAGCGCATGGGCGCGCTCCACAGCATGGACGGCAAAGGCTGCTGGCGCGACAACCTCTTCGTAGACCGGCTGTGGCGCAGCGTGAAGTATGAGGACGTGTACCTCAAGGCCTACGACAGCGTCAGCGCCGCAAGGCACAGCCTGGCCGCGTACTTCGACTTCTACAACGTGCGCCGGCCCCACCAGAGCCACGACGGTCGCATACCGGACATGGTTACTCCGACTCGCTACTGCCGATGAAGGCAGCAGCGTGATGGGTTGAACCAATGAGTACATGGGCTCAACCGGGGCGTCTCCGGCGGCCTGGCAGGGGCCTGGGATTGAAGAAGTTCAAAGCGCAGCCAGTCCACTCTTCTCAGGCCGTTGCGTGTTCAGACAACCGGGGCCGGCTCTCTATCCAATGGACCCGACCCCGCGAGTCGCGCAAGGAACTGCTGGATAAGCGCATCAAGACCGAAGGTTACCTATTGCATAACCGGGGACTCAGCCTTGACACTTCAGGTCAGGCGGCCTCTACGTCGCACCGAAAGTCAGGGAGCTTATGAACGGCGGACTGATTGATGATCTTCGAGTAGAAGTCGCTTCCGGGCGAGCCATGCTTGTCGTCGGATCGGGAATCTCGATCGGCGCGACGAACAACGCGCAGGCCGCCAGATGGGCCGGCTTGATCCAACTGGGCATTGACCGATGCTTGGCGCTACAACAAATTGATGCAACGCGAGCGATTCAACTGAGTACCCGCTTGAGTGAACGGGCCCCAATCGAAGACTTGATTTCTGTCGCAGAAACCGTCACGCAAGCGCTTCTGCGCGCACGACAAGGCGAATACGGGCTGTGGCTTAAAGAAACCGTCGGAAGTCTCACGGCGATCGACACGACTGTGTTGCACGAACTAGACCGGCTTAACGTTGATATTGCAACAACGAATTATGACAATATTCTCGAAGAGAACACAAAGTTTAAGAAGCACGTTGCATGGCCAAATATAGGCGGCGTGCTCCGTGTATTGCGAAGGCAAGAGTCTGCCATTCTCCACCTTCATGGTCATTGGGCAGATCCGGCAAGTGTCGTTTTAGGCATTCGATCCTACGAAGATTTGCTTCGCAACAATGCCGCTCAAGCTGTCGCAAAGTCGCTCCCGATGTTACGAACTCTTGTGTTCATCGGCTGTGGCGACGGTCTTCAAGACCCCAATTTCAAGCGACTGATTGATTGGTATCAGGATGTTTTGCAGTTGGCCGAGCATCGTCACTATCGTCTAGTTACGGACCGAGAATTGGAAAAAGGTCGCGTCAGTGAAGGCGTTTACGACCTAGCGTTTGGAGATCACCACAGGCACCTTTCCTCGTTTCTGGCCGGACTGCGAGCGCCTCGGCCGATCGTACTTGGCAATGGGTCTAAGGTCCACTTGACGCTTCATCTGGACCACTGGGCTGACTCTCTCCTGAGAAGTCCCGTTACCAGCAGGATTGCTGAGGGCAATATCGACGCTGCACGCAGCGATCCAGTTTTTCGGGCGATCGTCGCAGCTACTGACCAGCATGAAAAGCGTTTCAGTATCGAGGCGGTGAGTGTGCGCCACGGGTTCACAACCACTCCAGCCAATTTCGAGGATTTTTTACTTGATATACTCTCTGTTCTGGTACTCGACAAGAGAAACAGTGGGTACCTCAAGGGCGTCATCAAGAGTGTAAGCGGTATTCTCGGTCGAGAGAATTCCGCGCCTTCATTTCTTGAGCAAGTGCTCGACAAGATTTTGCGCCGTCATATTGCGGAGAATTCGGAGTTGCTCGACCCGAGCATTGCGCAACTTTTGCTCCAAGCCGCCATTGAGACGTTCGGGTCTCGGGATGCAGATGGCTTGTTTAGATTTGTTAAACACATCGCGTTTTTTGACCCGCAGGTAGACATGAACTGCCTCCGGACAATCCAGAATACTCTCGTTGCGCATGCGGACAGTCTGACTACGAATATTGCGGTGTCGCGCGCATACATGAACGCCGTGAGAACTCTGATTGGACAGATTTCTTGGGAAGTTCGGGGAAGGCTTGGATCCGCTCCGCTGGAAATTCCAATTGCTTTACCTGTCAAGAACTCCCCCTTGCTAGGGTATCCAATTGACACGTTGCAAACACCGATCACGAACATGCAGTGGCATGAGGTAACGGGCCGTCACTTTGCGGAAAGCGCCCGGAAACCAAGCCATCCCTTTGTATTTGACATGATCGGTCCAACGGGTGTCGAACTCTTTGAGTCGCTTGCAAGTGAACTGGAAGTGTTGGTGGCCTCGTTTCGTCAAGTTGAGGGGAATGAAGAATTCGACTGGGACGTTCCGACCGTAGCCGAGTGGCTTGCGCTCGCAGGCTGTGAGACCAGTCCGTATCCTTGGGGAGTCGAACCGCCAACTCCAGATCACGCCAACCTGCGATATGGAACGCAAAAAACGACACTTCAGGCTGTCGGGCTGTATTCCAAAGGCAATTCTCCCCACGGCGCGGCCGACTGTTGCGGCAACGCTCATGAAATTGTTCGAGTTGACTTCTCCGATACCTTTCCGCGCGGGTTCAGGCTTGCAGGCGGTTGCTTTCAGAATCCGCCAGCGCCGTGCAACGTGTTCAGGCCGTTCAGGCGGCAGAAGGGTGAGGAAGAAATACGGCGCAACGTTAGCGTCAGACTCATTCGGTACTCGAAAAAAGACGCAGACAAGAGATCGCTTGCGCTCGAGGAGTATCTCCGGAAGAAATGATGTGCCGGTGCCGGAATTGGTCGCGGCATACAAGCACTATCGGAACGGCACAGATCGCGGAACTGGCGCTATGAACTCTAGCAGGCTATGCGTGGCGCTTTCTCGCTCCGCCACCGCGCCCTCCAGTGGTTGGCGCCGCCGACGTTGATCGGTGCTGCTCAGCAGATGGGAATGGGTAGCTTCGCTGCCGATTTGGACAGTGGCATCACGTATGAGCAGCACGTCCGAACGCCGGCGAAGCTGCCTGTGCTGACTATTTGGGATGTCAAGACCCACCGTGAGCCGGTAGGCTACGCGCTGTCGAAAAGCGGAGATGCGGTTCATGCCAAGGAAGAAGTCTGCTGCGCCATTGCCCGATTCGGAGCCTGAACGACCCGATTTCGACAAAGAACGGCTAAGCAGCAGCGTGATGGCGCTGCCGCTGCTGGAGGAGATGGGCAGCGGGCCGCGAGCCCGCAAAGTGTCCAGGAAGCGGGCAGTACCGAGCGCCGGTCCCCCGCGGTTCAACGTCATCATCGACCTGCACCTGCTGTACCCGGAGGGGCGTGCGATGGCCCGTGAGCGGGTGCAGAAACTGGTCGATGGCATCCGGGCCGACAAAGCCGCCGAATGGCAGCTGCCCGCCGATGTGGGCCTCAATGCGGCTAAGAACGCGCTGTCGCAACAATACCTGTTCGGCCGCTTTGACAAGCGCTTCCTGGAAGAGCTGATCCGCCGTGACCGCGCCGAGGGTGCACCGGCCATCTACCGCATTTGGCCCGACTTCAAGGTCAAGGCGCTGACCGACCGCTCAATCTCCACTGTAAAGGCCGACGCGGCGCAGAACGCGTTTTCCTGCACTGGCCACGGCATCGTCTGGGCAGTGCTCGACTCAGGCATCGACGCACTGCATCCGCACTTCGAAGTGCACGACAACTTGAACCTGATGCAGGAGCCACCTCTGCGCCACCTTGACTTCACCGACGCGGCCGACAACGACAGCAACACCGCGCTTGTGGACCGTTTCGGCCACGGCACCCATGTGGCTGGCATCATCGCTGGGCTAATGGTGGATCCTGGCAAGGAAACGCCGCAGATCCGCGTGGTGTCGCGCGTGCGAGATGAGACTGGCGAAGTTGTCGAGCGCGAGCGCCACCCCCCGCGCATCTCAGGCATGGCGCCGCGTTGCAAGCTGCTGAGCTTGAAGGTGCTGGACGAGACCGGCGCCGGCCTTGCCAGCAACCTGATCGCCGCCCTCGAGCATGTGCAGCAGTTGAACAACCACGGCCGCCATCTGCGTGTGCACGGCGTCAACCTCAGCGTTGGCTACAGCTTCGACCCCGAATGGTTCGCCTGCGGTCAAAGTCCGCTGTGCGTGGAGGTGGACCGGCTGGTCAAGTCGGGCGTGGTGGTGGTGGTCGCCGCCGGCAACACCGGCCACGGAACCGCGCAGACGTCCAGCAAAGGCGCGGTGGCCGCCGGCCTGGCACTGACGATCAACGACCCGGGCAATGCCGAGTTGGCCATAACCGTGGGATCTACTCACCGCGACATGCCCCACGTCTACGGTGTGTCCTATTTCTCTTCGAAGGGCCCCACCGGCGACGGGCGTGCCAAGCCCGACCTCGTGGCGCCTGGCGAGAAGATCGTGTCCTGCGACGCCTCTTGGCGTCTGGACTCCGACGACGAGCATGACCCGGCGTCGCCGGCCGAGCAGCGCAAGCGCAAGGACCACCTGGCCAGGCTGGTCAGGCGGGTACAGGCCTGGGAGGAGGCAGCTCCCGCCGCGGCGGCGCCAAGGCGACGCGCCACGCGGCGCGCGCAGGCGCAGTACCGCGAGGACAGCGGCACCAGCATGGCCGCGCCGCATGTTTCGGGTGTGATCGCTGCCTTCCTGTCGGTGCGGCGCGAGTTCATCGGCCAGCCCGAAAAGGTCAAGCAGCTGTTCGTAGGCACGGCCACCGACCTGCGCCGCGAGCGCTACTTTCAGGGCGCCGGTCTTGTGGACTTGATGCGCGCGATCCAGTCGGTGTGAGCCGGCGCATGCAACGAGGAGCAGCAAGATGAAGACTGTCGAAGGCTTTCCCTATCTGGAATTCGAGGTCGGCAAAGACGGCCAGGTGCTGGATACGGCGGCGCGTGCCGAGGCCCTGGCCTTTTTTGGCGGCGGCAAGGTCAGCGACGTGCTGGTCATCTCCCATGGCTGGAACAACGACATGGCCGAGGCGAGAAACCTCTACCGGCGCTTCCTGGGAGAGATGCGTAAGCTGGTCGACGCCAGGACGCCGCCGCTGCCCGGCCGCAGCCTGGGTGTGCTGGGCGTACTTTGGCCCTCAAAGAAATTTGCCGAGAAGGACCTAATCCCGGGGCAGTCGGCCAGCCTGAACAAGGGACCGATGGTCGCTGCGCTGAAGGTACAGCTGGACTTGCTGAAGGGCGGCTTCGACGTTCCCGACGCCGATGCGCGGCTGGTCCGGGCTAAGGCGCTGCTGCCCAAGTTGCTGGACAGCCCACAGGCGCAGACCGAGTTCGTCCAGTTGGTGCGCGGCCTACTGGCTAGGCCGCCCGGCAATGACGAAGGCAATGCCGCAAAGTTCATGAAGCTTGAAGAACGCGAGCTGCTGCAGCGGCTGCAAGGGCCATTGCTGCCCAGCGCACCCAAGCCGGGTTTCCAGGGGAGCGCCACCAGCGTCGGGCATGCCGTGCCCGACGGCGGGGCGGCAGGCATCGGCAGCTTCTTCAGCGACGTGTTTTCGGGCGTGGCCAACCTGCTGAACCTGACCACTTACTACCAGATGAAAGATCGCGCCGGCGCGCTGGGTCGCGGCCCCGTGGCGGCATTGGTGGCCGAGATCGCGGCGCAGCCAAAGGCCGCTCGCATCCACCTGGCCGGCCACAGTTTCGGTGCGCGGCTGGTCACCTCGGTGGCGGTCACCGTCGGCAGCCCGACCAAGCCGGTCGTGGCCTCGATGACGCTGCTTCAGGCGGCCTTCTCGCATAACGGCTTCGCACCCAAGGGCGGTGGCATCGCCGAAGGTGCGTTCCGCAAGGTGGTCGTTGAGGGGCGCGTGGCCGGCCCGGTGCTGGTTAGCCACACCGCGCGGGACTGGGCGGTGGGCGTAGCGTATCCGCTGGCTTCGCGTGTAGCGGGCCAAGAGGCCAATGCCATCGGCGATGCCAACGACCGCTACGGCGGCCTGGGCCGCAACGGGCCGGTGCGCACTCCCGAGGTGTTGGCACAGGCCTACGGCAAGGTCGGAGCATCCTACGCGTTCAAGCCGGCCAGCCTGGTCAGCATGGACGCCAATAAACTGATTCAGGGGCACGGCGACATCGTGCATGCGGAGACGGCCTACGCACTGCTGTGCGCCATCGCTGTGGTGGCCTAGATGGATGAGGCCCGCGCGCAAACGATGGATGCGCTGGGCTATGCCGAGCGACCCTTCGCACACGGGGGCATCGAGCACCCGGTGTACAGCAAGGGCAGCGGGCGGCCGGTGTTGCTCTTGCATGAATTGCCTGGCCTGGCGCAGCCTTGCCTGAACTTCGCCGAGCGGCTGTTGGCGGCGGGCTACGCGGTACACGTGCCTCTGCTGGTGGGCAATGTGCTGGAGCGGGCCCCTCTGACCAATACACGGCGCCTGTGCATTTCGGCTGAGTTCGCGCGGCTGCAAGTCGGCAAATCGGCGCCGATCACAGAGTGGCTGCGCGCGCTGGCGGCCGATATCGTTGAACGCCAGGGCGGTGCTAAGGTCGGTGTCATCGGGATGTGCCTGACGGGCGCGTTCGTCATCCCCCTGGTGCTGACGCCAGGAGTGGTGGCCGGCGTAATCTCGCAACCGGCGATCCCCTTAAACAAGTTCTACCTTGCGACTGGCATCCAACGTGGCAGCGAGTGGCGCAGCCAACTGAACATTCATGATGACGAACTGCGTGATGCGGCGGCCTGCGCGAAGCGGGACGGCAAGCACCTTCTAATACAGCGCTATGTCAACGACCGTCTCTGCCCCGCACAACGAGTTCAGCGCATCGCCGAGGCATTTGGAACGGCGGCCAAAGTCCACGAGTATGACGAGCCGTCTTTGCTGCGTCGCGTGCTCAACCCGCACGCACTGCTGACCGAGGAGTACGACAAGCGGCCGGACGAAGACGCCGCCACGCGCTTGGCGCTTCGCCGCGTCTTGGCCTTCTTGGATGAGCATCTCTAAGCTGAGTGGGCGAACTGCAAACCTATGCAATATTGAAGTTACATGCTTTGCCTTGACAAGGGTTCCCCGGCAGACGCTGCGGAATTCACCAGGACCGCGAGACGGATTCCTGCTGGTGACTTCCGTTTTTGCCTAAATGCGAGTTTGGGGGGTGGGCACCCTAGGTGCTCGACGATTCGCGTGTAAATCTGAGCGTAGCGCCGGGAACGACGCCGGCATCGCGCAGCGAGACGTTCAACGAAGAGAGCCAGCGACCTTCGATCGGTGAGGGATTTGGCGTGAGTTCCGCTTTCCAAGGGCCCTTCAGCTGAAGGTACATGGCGAGCTGGGCCACGGTCTTGTCTTCCGCCAGATACATCGTCGTGCGCGTTGACGAGGAGTCGATTCCAACGTCGACGTAGAAGCGCAGATCCCTGCAGTCGATCAACTCGCAGGGGTCCAAGCGTCGGCTCTCGATCGCATGCCAGACAGAGCGGTCCGGCTCACTGATGCGTGCCGCAGCAGTGTCGTGGATGACCACCCGGAGCGGCGTCATCGAGTTCGATGGACGCTTTTCGGCGAAGCGTCGAATGCCTCTGAGCATCTCGACGAGAGAAAAGACGCGCGGCCACCGTCCCGCGTGCACACTGGCACTCAGCAGCATGAAGGACACCGTTGTGGCCCCTGCGCGTACGGCCGCCTCCAGCGCGCTGACGGTCACTTCGGCGACTTGGCGAAGATCTCGGTGATGGTGGGTGCTTGGCCGGTCACGTTGCCGTGCAACCGCCAGCAGCACCGAACGGTGTTGCACCTGCCTGAGTTGCTCGTGACCCCTGACGGCGATGTCTGGCCCCCGCAATTCGTCAGGAACGTCCCCGCTGATGCGCAGTTCCCCTGTTCGCCTTTTGCCCGCGCTTCCGACCACCCAGTGCCCATTGCCCAGAGCCACCGGCAGAGGGGTGGGCTCAATTTCGACGGTCAGCGGCGCCGTCGTCGCACGCATCGAGTGCCGCCAAGCGCTGCGCGGCGGCTCGTTTAAGGCGGCCGCGATGTTTCTCAAGCATGGTGCGAATCCGCTGTACTTAGGCTGATCGGACTCATCGTCGTAAGTCAGGACAATAATGTTCATCCGTGTGTGCATGAACCAAGGAGTATCACGTTCCAAGTCTTTCGCGTTAACGAGTGCGCAGTGTGCATGTTGGTTGGTACCCAGCCGAACAATCGACTCACCAAAAAGGCTGCGAAAGTATTCTTCGCTCAGTCCGGCGCCGGCGAAGAGCAACGAGCGATTTCGATAGACCTCGGTAAACGCTGCGCGGAAACCCGCATTCTCAAAGCTGGCTCGTCGATACTGTTCGTAGCCAAGAACGATCTCATCCCTAAGGTCGTTCCCGTTGACGCCCTTGCCGAGAAAGCCCTGCAGAGCCCATAACAGCGGGCGAGTTGGAGAAGCGAGCGATGCCAGCACGGCATGGCAATCCGCAGAGCCTCGCCCAACGGTGGCTATTGCGTCCCCATCATGCTTCGCACGGTGGTGCCGTTGATTAAAGGCGTCGTAGAAGAGCGTGTCGTAGTTGGTTGTCAGTACGAGAGGCCACCAAACAGAGGCCAATGCGCTAGTCGGTGCAGGCGGTTCGTTCGTCTTGCTCGCTGAACTGCGAAAGGCTTCATTGATTGCCTCGGCCAAAGACTTTCCCTGTGTCCCAAAACTCCAAACTATGCGCTCGGAAGCTAGGATCAATTGCTGATCGGTCGGGCGCTCCGAAAATCCCAGATCCTCTACTCCAGCCTTCTCGGCAAGAGTATTGACCAGTGCAGGCCATGAAGGAAGGCGTGGCGCGCTGACACCCGACCCTAGGAACGGCACAAGCAAGCCGCGGTTGTATCCGGCTCGCAGTTGATCAAGTGCGTCCTCGTATCGGAGCGGCCTGAATTCGGTGGCCGTTGATGCTGTTGCCATCAGTCGCTCTCCCTCGTCGTCCTTTAGTCATTGGCGCAGCGTACCGGCGATGCGTCATCGTGGCAATCGGAAGACGCTGCTGCGAACACTCAATCTCTCGACCGAATTTGAGATGGCATTCGGGCGTGAGCAGAACTCAAGGAACTGGCGTGAATCGGACCCGCTGGACCGCCCATGGGCGCATACGAGCGCAACGACTCGCAAGAACTACGCTACGACTACACGCGCTTGATCCCGTTCTCCAGCCGGTTGCTGGTCACTGGATGGGACACCTATCTCAACGACCCTACGCCGGCTGGTGCCATCCTGGATCGAGTCGTGCCCTTGAGCCAAAAAATCGAGCGCAAGGCGGTGCGAAGTCCCAGATCTCATCGCGCCCCGCCGCCGAAAGGTCGAACTGCTACGGCGGCTACGCGCTCAGCGGGTCCGAGCGGCGCTGGGGCAGCTGAACTCATATGCTGCGTGACCTCAATTGGGTCGACAAGCGCTCATGGCTTTGCCTGGCAGATGAGCGCAGACAGCTTGGCTGAGGTTGCTGATGTCCCAAAAGGGTGAGTACGAAAGCGACGATCATGCCGGCCAACAGGGCGGTCTAGCGTTGGCGCCCGGGAAGCCGAGGCTCCGAAGTGCCATCGAGCCTCTAGCTGGGCACCGTTTAGCCCCCCTAAGCCGAGGGCTGTTCCCCCGCGGGCGCCGATGCGTATCGCGGCTAGACTTCCAAAAAAGCGGAGGTCGCAAGCGTTTGCGTTGTCTACGGAGCCAGAGGTTCAGATGGCCGTCAGTCACCTGTACATCTGTACAAGCAAAGCTTCTACCGCCGATTGTTCGCGAGGTGGCCGTGCCAAAGGCACGGTTCAAGTTCTGTTGCTGGAGCGGGGCTGTTGCATCAGACTGGCGCTTCGTAGTAGACTCAACGACGTCGGTGCGCCCAATCGAAAGCGAACCTTGTCCACAAGAGCTTCGTCATGCTAAAGATACGTTCACAGCTCAATCGGGCGCTGAGCTATCAGACAGTGCTTGGTACCGAGCGGGTGACCAATCATTTCGATGATTCAGCCAAAGACTTTGCCGGCCCTCCGTCGAAGGCGCCTTACCGCGAGCCGCTCAGGGATCGGACTGTGCAGCCTATCGGTTCCACGGTAAACAACATGCGTGCTAGGCGCGATCCGGTGACCAATTGCTGGGTCGGCTACTATGTTGAGCGAGAGGTGTGAGGAGGCTTTCGGGCCGCTGTCAGCATCTCCTCCTCAGCCGCAGTGATGACCTGACGACACTGAAGGTCAAGATCTTTGCCTCGACGCAGGAGGCTATAGAGAAATGGGATTGGACTTCAAGGTCCAGTCCCATTTTTTCGTTTGACGGCCCTGAATCTCCAGATCTTCAGGCGGAAGGCAATCAGTATCTGTTCTTTGTCGGTCCGATTGATCCGGACGTGCTCGACATAGATATTCCCGCGTTCGCCACTTTGGGAACCTACAACCTGGTACTGATCGCAGATCCACTCCTACATCACCTATATGATGTGAGAGATTTCTTCGCTCGAAATCCAGAAGTCAGATGGGAGTGTTGGCAAGTTGAGGCCGGCATAATTGTGCGCACCGGGTTCAGCCAAGGAGGCAGCCCGCGCAACGACCGTCTAAAACCCCGTCGTGCAAACGTAGCCCATGGATTGCAATCAGCTGAAGAAGAAAATTGCACACTATTAGCGGCGGCTACCTCGAAAGCACATCACTACTTTCCAAAAATTGGTTTGGAGCTCGAGGCATTTGCCGAGACTTTTCGTGAAAAGCTAGAAAGCAGCAGTATCGATGGTGACAACACTAAGTTGTCGTGGTTGGTGAATGTCAACGCACATCTATCGAGATTCACTTCCCAAGCATTCTCCGGCGTCTCACCCATCCAATCTACCGAATCTCACTTCTGGTCGCATTCGCTTCTAGGAATCGGGATGGCTTGCCAAGCGCTCGTAAACATCAGGAGATTCACGGAGCGCGCAGTTGGGGCAGCCGATTGGATTGACACACTCGATCGCCTGGATCAGGTTAGCTTGCCTGCTGATTGGAAGCCAATGCTGAGCCGAGTGCCTCAGGTGGCATCCCAATGGCAAGATCTGGAAATTGTTGTTCAGGAGGCTGTTAATCACGAGGCGAAAGTCGCGCTCGAGCGATCTCCAGTTGATGATCAGAGACTTCCACTGATCGTTTGCTTCAGTGGACGAGACGGATTCCGCAGCACGCTCTTTTCGCTTTCAGCGCCACTCGAAGTGATATCTGGTGCGAATGCATTCGGCTGGACGCCGATGACGCTTAGTCATGAAATCTGCCATGTTTGGATGAGTGGGATTCTCGGAACGATATTTCCCAATGTTGGTGATCCAGTTCAAGTCGAGGCACTGGGACGTCTCATTGACGGCGTGCATTCGCCCGCGAGCGTACTAGATGATCTACGTCGGGCTTTCTATTACTGCTACATGATGTTGGAGCGAGAAGCACTTGAAGTGCCAGACCATGAGCCGGATATCCCTCGAGACAAAAAAAGGACCTGGATTGAAGTCGTGGAGGGCCACTCGCTCCAAGTTAATGAAACGCTAACACACATTCTGGACTATCAGTTTTTTTATCAACAGAATGAAGTTAGATACATAAAATCGATTTGGTCAAGTTGGGATGTAATTCCGAACATAAAAGATCGACTCTCACAATATATTATTCGAAGTGCTTGCGCATTGTTGAGTGAGCGCATAAACCATGAAAGCCCAATAGACGCAACTCTCATTCGATTAACTGCTCTACTGGAAGAGCTGCGAGGTGAGATGGGGTCGGCGAACTATCTCAGTGATGCAATAGGAATCCTGAATCGAGACGTAAGCGCCCTCAAGAAGAAGCTAGAACACCGTGAACTGCTCGTTCGTTTGGCGAAAGTTTTCTTTACCAACCGGCCAATCGGTGCGAGGCTAGATAGAGAGTATCAGGAGCCTCATGGAATATATAATACTTTATCCCCCTTGGTCATCGATTATCATCAGATCTGGAATCCGCTACGCTTTGTTAGTCACTTCTCCGTAGACCGACGAGGAGATCGGACAAAGTCCTTGTGGATACTAACGAAGATAGCGTTCATGCAGGACCCGGATGAAACCTTTCCCTAAGTCTCCTTTTGCGGGAAGGCTCTGCCGAATAAAAGCAGGCGGGGGGATCGAGGTCGTCCTCGAACGACTCTCGCAGCAGGTGGGTCGGCCAGTTCTGATGGAGCCAATCGAAGACACGAAATGGCACGGTTTTTGGCTTCGGTCGAAAACCTCATTGGTTGGCGGTGATTCGCCAGATACAGATGGATTGTATTCCTATCCATTCCTGGTCAGATCGGCTAATGAACGCTATATCCTGGTTTCTAGAGAATCTGCTTTAGTAGATCTAATACTCGAACGCACAGGCGTCGGTGGACATGTCGATTCGCCAAGAGTGCAGGTGGATCGGGCCGCCAGGGATTTAGTCTTTCCGGATATCGAGCAACAGAGGATCGTCGCGGGCCGTAAATACACAATTGGTGCGATTTGGGGCGCTGTCGAAGGATACGCAAGAGCATTCAGAAATGTCTCGTTCTTCGGAGACGATTTAGCCGAAGCGGAGCTCTTTCGGTATGCGCTAGAGCAGATAACGGTGACTCGGATAGGCCTGCGTGATCCGGTTGTCGACAAGGAACTCTTGAGCATCAGCTCAACAGGCAGTCTCGATTTCCAGTATCGGGGGGCAAATCATTTGGTCGCAATCGACACGCTGACGACTTATATGCGAAAAAATGGATACATTGAGTGGAGGGTAGGAAAGATATGGACGCCGGATACAAACCCATCGCCAACGAGCCCTTCTGGAGAGAACCAGGGAACATAGACGACCTTCTGGCGAAGAAGCTTCACGATGGCAGCTTGTCGTTGGTGGTCGGTGCTGGCGTTTCTGTAGGATTTAATTTGCCTACTTGGGATAAGTTGGTCGAACGAATGTGCGTGGAGTTGAAAGTGCCACCTCCGCCGGCCACTCAGTCCCTGACCAAGACTTCGAATCACATAAAGAATACGCACTTTCCCAATAATAGTTTGGGTTTCTCGGAGTTGGTGCGCAAGTGTCTTTACTGCGACCCGGGCAGCGATTCTTCGATGGTGCTTGCGTCCCCGCTCCTGCAAGCCCTCGGGAGCCTGCTTGTCAGCTCTATGCGTGGCCGGGCAGGATCTCTAATTTCATTTAACTTCGATGATTTGATTGAAACCTACCTTCGCCTACTAGGGTTTGTTGTGCGATCTGAGCCAATCGCGCCGTACTGGGCTGTAAATGCCGACATGCAGGTCTTCCACCCTCATGGTCTGCTTCCGCGTGATACATCCAACCCTGTGACGAAGATTGTCTTCACTTCAGCAGATTTCGATGAAGTAATCGGGAGGGATGACAATGCATGGAACCAGAGCATGCGCTCAATAATTGGCGGTACGATGCCTCTGTTTATCGGACTTTCGGGTGAGGATCAGCGTTTGCGCTCTCTGCTGGCCGCCGTAAAATCAAGACATCCTGCGATAGAGCGCGACGGGGCCAAATACTGGGGTGTTCGGCCGACTTTGAAGACTGATGCGGACGCTGATGTAGCAGAATGGACAGGTCATGGGATAGTTCCTCGGTACTTGGAAAGCTATGCAGATTTTCCTGCTTGGATATTAAGCATTTGTCAAAAGGCCGCGGCTTACTCTTCAATCAGTAGAAATGCTTAACCACTTGACGGTTGTCGAAGCGCCAAGAACGCGTCTCACTGCTGGCGCCTAGCCCCTGCGTGATCCCCGCCCGCCTCGCGGGCAGTTGCCGCGCGATCCACCGCGTCCCGTGCGAACACCCGACCCGATCTGCAGCCTCAAGGCGCAGGCGCGGGAGTCGACCGGGTTCCCCAGTCAACCAAGGTCTAAGAGCCCAGCATCGGGTTGGCTCAAGGCGCGCGGGAGTCGTGCTACAGTGTGAGTCGTTTCCGGGGAACATTGCGTGCCCCCGCAACCAACGTTAGGCACAAACGCCGGTCAGTCCGGCGTTTGTCATTCCGGCGTGCGGTACGACAGTCTGAATCAAAGTGCGTGCGAACCAAAGCCATTCTGTGCTGGCGTATGAAGAGCCTGCGCGCCGTGCAGTTGCTGCTGGGCAACTCCAAACTGGTGTTCACAGTGCGTTACCTGGGCCTTTGGTCTTCTGATCGGCCGGGGACTGTCCACATGAACGATCGGTTTGAATGTGCAATGGGGCCAGAGTCGATGGCCGCTCGAAGCGCAGTCGTCCCGCCGCAAACCCCGCAAACCACGCACACCAAGCGAAGTCCTCGCGGTGGCGACAGGTTGACTGCGTCCGCCCGCGCCATCGGCCTGCACATCGCGCTGGTTCTGGGTGCGGCAGCGTGTAACAGACACGCCAGCCAGCCGCTTTGGGAACTGGGTTTGGGCGTCGGCGCGCTCAGCCTGCCGCACTATCGCGGCAGCGACCGCACTCGTCAGTGGTTGCTGCCAGTGCCCTATGCCGTCTACCGCGGCGAAGTCTTCCGCGCCACGCGCGAAGGCGCGCGCGCGGTGCTGCTGGAAAGTGACCGCCTGGACCTCGACCTCAGCGTCGCGGCGAGCGCGCCCGTGGACAGCGGCGACCATCCGGCACGCCGCGGCATGCCAGACCTGGCAGCCACGGTCGAATTCGGTCCGAACGTGAACTTCACTGCGGCCAAGGGAGTGAACTGGAAGCTCGATCTGCGGTTGCCAGTGCGCGCCGTCTACACACTCGGCAGCGGCGCGGAGCATCGGTTGGACGGCAAGCCCGGTGCTCAACCTGGACTTTCAGCTGCACGGCTGGGACATCGGCCTGCAGGGCGGTCCGATGTGGGGCAGCCGCGCCTACCACGCCCACTTCTACGACGTCGCGACGACCTATGCGACCAGTGGACGGGCTGCCTATCAGGCCAGCGGCGGCCGCGCAGGCTGGCGCGCCACGCTGGGACTGTCGCGTCGCTTCAGTCGCCTCTGGGTGGGCGGCTTCATGCGGGCCGACAGCGTCGCCAATGCGGTGTTCGAAGCCAGCCCGCTGGTGCGCAAGCGCGACAACGTGTCCTTCGGCATCGTGTTGAGCTCGGTGCTGCTGACCTCCGGCACCCTGGTCTCTGACGAACGCTGACCGGCCACAGATGCCATTGCTTGCCGCACGTCGATAGATGAGGCGGGTCGTCGTCACCGGCGCCGGCACAGTCAACCCCTTGGGGTCCGATGTGGTCAGCAGTCATGCCGCCTTTGCGGCGGGGTGCGCGATGGAGATCTGGCTGGTCGCGATCGGGCCGCTGGACATTCCCGACCTGGACCGGCTGTCGATCAAGATCGGCGCACAGGTGCAAGCTTGGCAAGCCGACGCGCACTTCACTCGATCGACATTGACACAGTTGGACCGGAACGCGCAGTTTGCGCTGGTCTCGGCGCGGCAGGCGGTGGAACAAGCGGGCCTGGTGTTTGACGCTGACCTGGGCGCCCAGACTGCTGTGATCATGGGCACCGCGGGGGGCGGCTTGACCACGTCCGACAACGCCTATCGCGCGGTGTATGCCGAAGGCAAGAACCGCGTTCACCCCTTCACCGTGCCGCGGCTGATGCATTCGTCAGCGGCCAGCCAGATCTCCATCGCGCACGGGCTGACGGGCCCGGCATTCTGCGTCTCGACTGCTTGTGCCTCATCGAACCATGCCATGGGGCTGGCTTTCCAGATGCTGCGCGCCGGCTCGGTGGTGGTTGCGCTGGCGGGTGGGTCCGAGGCGATGCTGTCCTTTGGCGGGATGAAAGCCTGGGAGGGGTTGCGCGTCATGTCGCCTGATGCATGCCGCCCTTTCTCGGCGGGGCGCAATGGAATGGTGCAGGGCGAAGGGGCCGCGGTTTTCGTGTTTGAAGAACGGGATCACGCCATCAGGCGAGGCGCGAAGATACTTGCAGAAGTGATTGGTTTCGCGATGACTTCTGACGCCTGCGACCTCGTTCTGCCCAATCCCGACGGCGCTGCCAGGGCCATGCGGGGTGCCTTGAAGGACGCAGGGCTCGAGCCCGAAGCGGTGACCCATGTCAACGCCCACGGCACCGGCACGGTGGCCAATGACCGCAGTGAGTCGACGGCACTGGCGCAGGTGTTCGGCGCGCATTTGCCCAAAGTCGCAATCACGGCGACGAAGTCGCTGCATGGCCATTTGATCGGTGCGGCAGGAGCGGTGGAGATGCTGGCCTGTCTCATGGCCTTGCAGGATGGCGTCATCGCACCCACGGCAGGCTTTCTCGGCCCCGACCCGGAATGCGCGGTGGATCTGGTGACGGGACAGGCGCGGCGTGCCGATGTGCAGGTGTGCCTGTCGAACGCTTTTGCCTTTGGCGGCCTGAACGCGGTTCTGGCCCTGCGCCAAGCATGAGAGACTTGGAGGAATTTCTCGACCTACACTTCAAATTCTGCGGTTTTATTGCTCAGTTACGTGCCACTTGAAACCACAACCTATCAAGAAAGATCGCATTGCAGTTATTACGTACTTTGGTAATTACCAGCGCTCTCATTTTCAGCGCTGGGTGCTCTACTACGCAGCAGGTGACGCTGGCAAAAGTTTCGAATCCCAAGGCAATATCGACGGTAGCTCAGGTGGCGGCAGACGGAAACTCGGCCCAGATGGATACCCATTTGGAATTAGCAATGACGAAGGAGGGGCTGTCGGTAAGAGGAAAGCTCCCGGCAGGCACAAAGACTGCCAAGAATGTGGATGCGCTCGTCAGCTACGTGGACGTTTGGCGCTGGGACATCGTGATGTACATGAAAAATCTCACCGTAAAAGTTCACGATGCAGACAGCGGTTATCTGCTGGCTATTGGTGAGTGGTCGGACTCCGCGCTCCACGGATTTCGGGACGCCAAGTTGGTTATGCAGGGACTTGTTAGCGAAGTTCTCGCCAAGATACGCGCGACCTCCAAGCCCTAAAGGTGGCGCCCTCGCCGGAGGTTTCGCCGCCCGGTCCGATTGTCTTCACCGACTAGGTGACAACGCCGAAAGGCTGTCGCCATGGCGCTTCAACGCGATCAGGCACGCTGGAATAGCAAGACAGAGTTGGTGCCGCCGAAGGCAAATGAACTGCTCATGGCCGCCTGCAGATTCGGCGCTGCGGTGTTCGCAAGCTGCACGAGGTTCAGGCCCAGCGCGGTGTCGGGGTGGGCGCAGTGCGCGTTGGGCGGCAGCTGGCCGTGGTGCAGGGCGAGTACGGTGACCACGGCCTCCAGGGCACCTGCGGCGCCCAGCAGATGACCGTGCAGGGCCTTGGTCGAGCTGACCTGCAAGTGGTCGATGGCCCGGCCCCACACGGCGCGCAGGGCTTCGGCTTCGACGCTGTCACCGATCTTGGTTGCGGTGCCGTGGGCGTTGCAATAGCCCACGTCCGACGGTTGCAGCCCTGCCATGCGGAGCGCCGCGCCCAGGGCGCGCTGCTGACCGACGGCATCGGGCTTGGTCAGGTGGGTGGCGTCGCAGCCCATGCCCCACCCGGACAGCCTGGCGTACACACGCGCCTGCCGTGCTCGCGCGCGCGCAGCCGATTCCAGTACCAGGAAGGCCGCCCCCTCGCCCAGCACGAAGCCACTGCGGTCGGTGGCGAAAGGCCGGCAGGCAGCGGCCGCCTCGCCGGGCGGGAAGTCGGCCAAGGTCATCATGGCCTGCCATGCCAGCACCACGCTGGGCACGAGCATGGCCTCGCTCCCGCCGGCGATGGCCACGTCCACCTCGCCACTGCGCACGGCTTTGGCCGCTTCAGCGATGGCCACGGACGATGAGGCACACGCCACCGAGTAGGTAATGACCGGGCCCATCACCCCCAGTCGCATGGCAACGTGCGAGGCCGGTGCGTTGGCCATGAACGCGGGGATGGTGAGTGGCGGCACACGGCCGGTGCTGCGGTAGGCCGTCTCCAGTGCGGCCGCGCCGCCCATCCCGCAGCCGAAATACAGGCCGACGCGCTCGCGGTCTGCGTCACCCAGGCCGCCGGCGTCCCGCAGGGCCAGATCAGCGGCCGCGACTGCGAGTTGGCTGACCCGGTCGACACCCGCCAGCTGCAGCTTGTTGAACCAGGCCGTCACGTCGAAGGCCGCGGTGGCCGCTGCCGCAGGCCGTGCCAGATCCGGGAACACCGGGTGCACTGCCGATTCGCCACGTACCAGCGCCTGGAACATGGACTGTGCGTCGGTGCCGTGGGGCGAGACGACGCCCAGGCCCGAAACCAGGACCTCGTTCACCCTGGGGTGGTGGCAGTCTGTGCGGCGCGCAGCCCGTCCACGATTTCGGCCAAGTCAGCCAGGGTGTCGAGGTCCGGGTTGTTGTCCGGGATGGAGATGTTGAACTTCTCTTCCACGTCGAATAGGTACTCGACCAGCGCGAGCGAATCGACGCCACTGGCCCGCATCGAGGCATGAGGATCGAGCGTGGCCGGGTCGAGCCCATACTTGGCCTGGATCAGGTCCTGCAACTCCTTGAGCGAACTCATCGTTTCAAATCTCGTCTCCGTGCGTCCGTGGACCTTTGCGGCCGGTGCAACAGCTTGCGCGGCAGCGGGACACCCAGGCAAAAAAATATGATACCGCTCGTTTCATCCAGGGCGTCCCTGGCCGAGCCATGGGTTGAACCAGATCGACAGTCCTGCAAACAATGCCCCAAGTGCTGCGCCTGCCACGGCGTCGAGCACCACATGCTGGCGGATGGCAACGGTGGACCACGCGATGGCCAGCATCCACACCAGGTTCAGCAGACGCAGCGGTGCCGGGGCGCCGACGATGCGCATCAGCCGCTCGATCCACAGGGCGCCGAACACGGCGGCTGCGACGTGCAAGGACGGGCACGCGTTGCCGGCGGCATCGACGCCCTGCAGCAGGGCAAACCCCGGGTAGCCGGTGACGTCGACGACGGGCGGCGGCACGGCAGTGGGCCAGAAATAGAAGATCAAGAGCCCGCAGCCGCACATCGCAGCCGCCCACAGGGCGTAGGCGATGAGCTCGCGCAGGCGCAGCAGCAGCCCGGGCGCCACGCCCACATAGAGCCACAGCGACACATAGGCCGCCAGCAACTGCGGCTGGAAGGGCACGAGCGCGTCCAGGGCCGTCGCGGGCATCTCGAACACCGGGTAGACCGGGTGGCGCAGCGTGTGGAAGTAGCCCAGAAAGAAGATCCACATGAAGCCGCTGATGCCCACCACCTTCAAGGGCAGGTAGCGCCAGAAGCGGATGCGCAAGTCGGCCCAGAAGGCCGGTGGGGCGGGCGGCGGGGCCGTGACGGGGACGGTCATGCGGGTGTGTTTGCGATAATCGATCGACTCAGGGTGCGTCCTGCGCAGTCAGCCACGCGTCACCCTCTACGGCCTCGACAGACGCTGCACGCCGTGGCCCACCAGGCATCGAACGTGAACCGTCATGACCACGGTGACCCCAACCTCCTCCGATTCTGAGCCCTGGCCTGCAGTGAACGGGATTCCCCGGCCGCCGCGCGCCCTGCACGGTTTGCGGGCCCTGCGCCTGAGTCTGGCCGATTGGCAGGGTCTGGTGTCGTCGAAACCGGCGTCTTCGAGACCGACGTTGGGGGGCATGGCTTGGGGCGGGCCCGGTGCCGGGGTCACCACGCCCGCCGACCTGACCGGGCTGCGCGGCCTGGCGCCGCTGGCGTCGCCACTGCTGGGCGCCACCACGCCGTGGGTCGACGTCTGGTCGGGCGAAGGAGAAGGGGTGCGCCGGGGCCACCGCGGCGCCGCATCCTGGCAGACCGACGGCGACTGGGCCTTCGGCCGCCTGCACCTTGCCGCGCCTGCCGACGCCGTAGAGGCCACCGCCTACCGGGCCTACCGCGACCTGTTTGCGGCCCTGCAGGACTGCGGCTGCCCGCAGTTGCTGCGCCTGTGGAACTACCTGCCGCAGATCAACGCCGACGGCGGTGGACTGGAGCGCTACCGGCAGTTCAACATCGGCCGCCAGCGGGCTTTCGTCGACGCCGGCCGCGACGCCCACGAGGGCGCCCCGGCGGCCTGTGCGCTGGGCACCGGCGGCGACACCGGTGGCGGCCTGACGATCTGCTTTCTCGCTGGCCGCGTGGCGCCGCGGCCGGTGGACAACCCGCGCCAGGTGCCGGCCTACCGCTACAGCAGCCTCTACGGGCCACGCACGCCGACGTTCTCGCGCGCGGCGCTGGCCGATGCAGGCGATGGCCGCATCGCCCTGCTGGTGTCGGGCACCGCCAGCATCGTGGGCGAGCACACCGTGCACGCCGGCGACGTGGTCGCGCAGACCCGCGAAACGCTGCGCAACCTGCAGGCCGTCATCGACAGCGCGCACCGCGCCTGCAGTGCGCGCTTCACGCTGGCCGACCTGCAGCCCACCGTCTACGTGCGGCACGCTGCCGACCATGCCAAGGTGCTGAACGTGCTGGCGCGCGAGGTGCCTGCCTGGCGTCGGGCCCCTTGCGTGCAGGCCGACATCTGCCGTGCCGACCTGCTGGTGGAAATCGAAGCCCACGCGCTGGCCCCCGGGGTGCTGGCTTGAAGAACCTACGCTGGCTGCGCTGGCTTCTGTGGCCGCTGCAGTGGCTGGCGTTGCAGCTCATGCTGCTGCTGCTGGGCTTGGGCTCGCTGCTGTGGTGCGGGGTGGCGCTGCTGTTGTACCCGCTGCTGCCAAGTGCTGCGGGCCGGCGCATCGGGCGTCTGACCATCGCCGCGGGCTACCGCGCCTTCTGGTGGCTGGCGCGCCGCGCCGGCATGATGCGCCTGGACTCGCAGCCCCTGGACGCGCTGCGTGACGAGCCGGGGCTCATCGTCGTGGCCAACCACCCAAGCATGCTCGACGCGATGATGCTGGTGGCCCGGCTGCCGCGCAGCGCCTGCATCATGAAGGCCAGCCTGATCCGCAGCCCCTTCCTCGCGCCTGGCGCGCGCCTGGCGCGCTACATCCGCAACGATTCGCCCCTCGGCCTGGTGAACCTGGCCGTGCAGGACTTGAAGCAGGGCGGACAGCTGGTGCTTTTCCCGGAGGGCACACGCACCACCACGCCGCCGGTGAACCCCTTCCGCGGCGGCGTGTCGCTCATCGCCAAGCGCGCGGGCGCGCCCATCCAGACGGTGTTCATCGACGCGCACTCGCCCTACCTCTGCAAGGGCTGGCCGCTGTGGCGGCTGCCGCCGCTGCCCATCGAGTTCACCGTGCGCCTGGGCCGACGTTTTGCGCCTGCCGAGGACACGGCGGCGCAGCTGCGCGAGCTCGAGACCTACTTCGCCGCCGGCGTGCGCCGTGCGCCGGCCCTGTCCTGATCCCGCCCGCGCCGATGACCCCGGCGTCCACCACGCACCTGGTGCTGATCCCCAGCTACAACACCGGCGAGCAGGTCTACGCCACCGTGCGCGCCGCACGCGCGCGCTGGTCGCCGGTGTGGGTGGTGGTGGACGGCAGCACCGACGGCACGGCCGAGGGCCTGCAGGCCATGGCCCGGCAGGACCCCGGCCTGCGCGTGTGGGTGCTGCCGCGCAACAGCGGCAAGGGCGCGGCCGTGCTGCACGGCCTGCAGCTCGCGCAGGACGCGGGCTACACGCACGCGCTGGCAATGGACAGCGACGGCCAGCACCCGGCTGATCTCATCCCGGCCTTCATGCAGGCCTCCATCGCCCGGCCCGAGACCATGGTGCTCGGCCGCCCGGTCTTCGACGCCAGCGCACCGCTGCTGCGCGTGCGCGGCCGGCGCGTCTCGAACTGGTGGACCAACCTCGAGACGTTGGGCGCGGGCGTGGCCGATTCGCTTTACGGCTTCCGCGTCTACCCGGTGGCGATGCTGGCCGCGGTGATGGCGCGCCAACCCTGGATGCGCCGCTTCGATTTCGACACCGAAGCCGTCGTGCGCCTGGCCTGGCGCGGCGTCAAGCCGGTGAACCTGGACGCGCCGGTGAAGTACCTGCGCGCCGACGAAGGCGGCGTCTCGCACTTCCGCTACGGTCGCGACAACCTGCTGCTGAGCTGGATGCACACGCGGCTGATGGTCGAGTTCGTGCTGCGCCTGCCGGTGCTGGTGTGGCGCAAGGCGAGCGGCCGGCCGCCCTTCCAGCGCTGAACCGCCAGGCGCGCCGCGCCGGCGGCAAGCGGCTCAGGCCGCCAGCGCCTCGGCGCTGGGGAACAAAAGGCCTTGTGCGGGCTGGTCCAGCGCGTGTGGCGGCAGCAGGGCCTGCAGCGCGCTGCCGTCCAGACCCGGGTGCTCGTGCAGGCCGCGCTGCAGCAGTTCGCCCGCCAGCTGCTGCAGCGTCAGCGCCGCCTGGCGGATGCGATGGCGGAATTCGGCGTCGTCGAGCGCACCGTCCTGCAGGCTGCGGTTGAGTTCCACGAACCACGGCACCGAGGCCTGGTCCAGCATCACGGGCAGGTTGCGGCGCTGGCTCACGGCGCCCCAGGCTCGCAGGAAGTGCTGCACCTCCACGTTGAGCTGCTGGCACACCGCGAGCTCGTCGCGCAGGTGGCCCAGCGAGGCCAGGTCGGTCAGGCGTTGCTGGCAGAACAGCTGCGCAAGCACGCTCCAGTAGTAGGTGTAGTCCCAGAGCACCTTGGTCGGCAGCACCTCGGGGTCGCCGAACAGGCCGTACTGGTCGACGTAGAGCGCCAGCGTGCTGTCGTAGAACGAACGGAAGATCTGCTCGAACACCTGCGTATGGGCGGCCAGGCGCTGGCCGGCGCGGTCGCGCGCGATCAGCTCGGTGATGTAGGTGTTGCCGATGGCGATGAAGTCGCTGCCCGGCGAATAGAACGGGTCGAGAAAACGGCCCGCTTCGCCGGCCAGCGCCCAGCGGTGTTCGCTGAAGACCTGCGTGCAGTCATAGCTGAAGCGCTTGAAGAAGGCAAAGTCCTGCAGCTTGTCGCGCTTGCCGTCGAGGTCGTCGAAGAGCGCCGGCTGGAATTCGCGTAACCAGTCCATCGCCTTGTCGAAGCTGTTCATGCGCTCCAGCGGGTGGTACTTCGGGTCGGCCACGATGCCCACCGAATGCGAGCCCGAGGCCAGCGGGATCAGCCACACCCAGTAGCCCGCGCCCACCAGGTGGTTGGTGGACAGCCAGCGCGTGGGCGTGACGCAGCGCTCGCGCCACGCTTGTGCCGCCTCGTCGTTGCCGGCGTCGTCACCCTCCAGCGGCCAGGCGTCGAGGTGGATGTGCTCGCTGATGCGGAACCACACCGCGTGCGCGGCGTGCGCGTTCTCGCGCGCCAGGCCCAGCTTGCGCTTGATCAGGCCGGCACGGCCGCAGGCATCCACCACCCACCGCGCCGGGGTCTGCTGCAGCGGGCCGCCTTCGCGTTGCCAGTGCACGGTGTGCGGGCTGCCGTCTTCGCTCAGATCTACCCGGCGGATCATCGACTCGTCGATGAAGCGGATGCCGCGGCGCTGGCACTCCTGGCCCAGGAAGTTCTCGAACAGGCCGCGGTCGATCTGGTAGCTGGGCACGGGCAGCGGCCGGCTGGCCCCGAGCTCGGTGACGCGGTGCAGGTCGCGCCGCCCCTCGCTGAAGAAGAAGCGGAAGCCGAACTTGCGCAGCTGCTGGTTCTGCAGGTGCTCGCGCAGACCCAGGGTGTGCTCGAAATAGTGCGCGCCGATCTCCACGCTGCTTTCGCCCACCTTGTGGCACGCCAGCGGCACCGGATGGGCGCGGCGCTCGAGCACCAGCACCTCAATGCCGGGCAGGCGCAGGCGCAGTTGCAGGGCCAGGGTCATGCCGGCCAGGCCTCCGCCCATGATCAGGACGTCGGGGGCGGCAGGGGCGTGTTCGGCGTGCATGGGGCGCGGCGCTGGCGGGCGCTCAAGGAGGTGGCAGGCGCATTGTGCGCAGGTTCAGCAGACCCACCGGCCCCAGGGGCAGTTCGAGTCGATGCCCGGCGCCGCCCGCTTCCAGGTGCGCCAGGGCTTCGAAGAGCGGCAGTGCGTCGGCCATCGCATTGCCCGCCAGCGCCTGCGCCGCGCTGCTGTGCAGCGGCGGCAGCGTGGCTGTGCCGGGCTGCACGGCCCAGTCGATGACGGCGCGGGCCGCCGCGCTGCGCTGCGGCGCCAGCACCAGCGCCACGCCCAGCAGGCCCCGGCTGCGCGTCACAGAGGCCAGCGCGCCGCGCGCGTCGGTGTCGAAGCCGACCAGCAGCACGGGAGTGTGTTCGGTGGCGGCCTGTGTCGCGGCTTCCAGCAGGCCGAGCGCGAAGCTGGCCTCGAAACCCGCCACCGCGCTGCTGGCCGCGTGGCAGCCCGTGGCCATGGCCCAGTAGCCCGAGGCGGCGTTGTGCACCGAGTGGTGAAAGCGCGTGGGCGACAGCAGCCACGGGTCGGCCGCCAGCGTGCTGCACAGCGCGTCGACGACGGCCAGGTCACCGTGCGCCGAGGTGAACACGCTGGGCAGGGTGCGGGCATCGCGGCCGGACATGGCCACGGCCGCGGCAGCCACTTCCAGCGCCACCAGCACGCCGTCGGGTGCGCGGCGGCGTTCGTTGGCGGCCAGCAAGCTCGGATTCGGGCGGGCGGCGGGGGCGGCGTCGCTTGCCAGCGTGAGGTCACCCCGAAGCGCTGGTGCGGCCCATTCCCAGCCAGGCAGCGCGGGTGTCCATAGCGCCACGCCCTCGACCCAGAGCCGCTGCATCGAAGACGCTCTCATCGGCGCACCTTCGTGCTGCGCACCCCGGAATTCGTCCTCGGGACGGCCGGGTGTCTCATGCGCAGGCCTGAGCCGCGCGCCCGAACACCAGCACGCAGTTGTTGCCGCCGAAGCCGAAGGAATGGCTGACGGCATGGCGCACCGGGCCTGCGGCCGGCTGCAGGCGCAACTGCTGCGCGAACACAGGGCCGAAGGTGGGGTCGGCCGCCGGGGTGTGCGCACTGCCGGCGCGGCCGGCGCCGCTGAGTGCCAGCAGGCCGATCACGGCCTCCAGCAAACCCGCCGCACCCATGGTGTGACCGCTCAGGCCCTTGGTGGCGCAGGCGTGCACATCGGCGGCGTAGCGGCGCGCGACGAGCGCCGCCTCCACGGCATCGTTGGCCGGCGTGGCGGTGCCGTGCAGGTTCACGAAATCGATGTCCGCGGCCTGCAACCCGGCCCGCGCGAGTGCGGCATCCAGCGCGAGCTCGCCCCCCCGTCCCTGCGGGTGCGGCGCCGACATATGGTGCGCGTCGTTGGCCTCGCCGTCGCCCAGCAGGCACAGGGCCCCGGGCGGCGTGGCGGCCTGGTGCCGCTGCAACAGCGCGAACGCTGCCGCCTCGCCCAGGCTGATGCCCTGGCGGGCGGCGCCGAAAGGCTGACAGGGCGTCGGGGCCAGCAGGCCCAACGCGTGGAAGCCGAAGAGCAGGCTGGCGCTGAGGGCCTCCACCCCGGCCACCACCACGGCGTCGACCACGCCGGCCTGCAGCCAGCGCCGCGCGCTGCTGCAGGCCTTGGCGCTGGACGAACAGGCGGTGGACACCGTGACGGCCGGCCCCTGCAAACCCAGTGCCTCCTGGACGAAGGCGGCCAGCGCGTGGGGCGTGTTCAGACGCGGATTGCGGTGGCCGGCGGGGAAGCCGCCGTCGGCGTCGAGCTTGCGGTAGGCGGCTTCGGAATCGCCGATGGTCGAGGCCGAGGTGCCCAGCACCAGGCCCACGCGGCCCGCACCCCAGCGTGCGCGGGCCGCGTTCACGGCGTCGACGAAGCCGTCTTGCTGCAGCGCCTGCCAGGCCAGCCGCGTGGGGCGGCAATCCCACGCCGCCAGCGGCGGGGGCAGCGGCTGCGCGGCCAGGTCGTCCAGCGCGCCGGCCCAGGCCGCAGGCACGCGCGCCGTGCCGGCCCAGGCCGGGGGGGCATCGGCTCGCAGGGGCTGCAGCCCGCTGGTGTGGGTGCGCAGGGCCTCGGCCAGCGCCGCCAGGCCCACGCCGGCCGCGCACGAGGCGGTGTGCGCCACCACCACCAGGGGCGCCATCGGCGCCGGCGGCGCAGGGGATGTCATGCCGCGGAGGACGCCACGCAGCGGGCGTCGGCCAGCAGGCCCTGACCCAGCCAGCCCTGCCAAAGTGCACGCCAAGGGGGCCAGTCGTGGCCGCCGGGGGTGGTGCTCACTCGCTCGGGTGGCAGCAGTTCGGCAAAGCGGCGGTTTGCTTCGGCAAACCGGTCTTCGAGCCCGTAGCCCACGTAAACGGGCGGCAGAGGCGGCTTCGGGGCGGGGTCGCTGAAGGCGCTCCAGATGTCGCGGTCGAGTTCGTCGCTGGCGTCGGGCGCTTTGGCTTGCAGACCTGAAGCGCGCCAGGCGCGCGGGCCGCCGGCGGCTTCGATCTCCTGCGTGAGCCGGCGGGGGCCCAGGTAGGGGGCCAGGGCCAGCACGCCATCGATCTCGCCGCCGTGGCGCATGGCATAGCCGAGGGCGCCGAAGCCGCCCAGCGAGATGCCCACCAGCCACACGCGTCTGTAGCCCTGCGCGCGCGCGGGCATCACCACCTCCTCGCGCAGGCGACGGATCACGCTGCCGTCGGTGAAGTAACCGAGGTGGCTGTCGACGACGAGCACATCGGCGCTGCTGCCGCGTTCGCGCAGCGCCTGCGGAAAGCCGGCCTCCACGAACTCGGGCGGCCGGCTGTAGGCGCCGGGCAACATCACCACCAGTGTGTCGGAACGGTCCGGGCAGGGCCCGGGCAGGCGCAGCGTGTCCATGCGGGGGAGAACGGGGGGCACGAGCAGGCTGCACGCGCCCAGGGTGGATGTTGCAGCCAGCGCCGAAGCGCCCAGCAGCAGCCGACGGCGGGACCCGGGGAACAGCATGGTGTCGTCGTGCAGGCGGAAGGTGGTCGGATGGACGATGGTATCGGCATCCCCCTGCCGGCGGGCGTGCGCACGCGTCCCCGCGGTTCGCTATCCTGCGCGGGCGTTGCCCGGGTTCGCCAGCCATCCTGCCGCCGAATGCCGCATGGGGCACGCACCCCGCGATGCGTGCTGATCCGCCCACCCGCCCCTTCTCCGGCCCGGCCGAGACTCCGTCACGCGCCGCAGCGGGCCTCATGCGACGCCGCCTGCTGCTCGCCGGCGCGACCTTGCCGGCGTTGGGCCTGGCCGGTTGCGGCACGCCCCTGCCCTTGGCCCGTCCGGCCACCTTGACCCACGAGCCTGCGGCCGAGCGGCTTCTGCAGCAAAGCGCTGACGAACACGGCTGGGCGGCCTACCGCGAGCTGCGCGACGTGAATGTGCGCTACGACGGCGCGTGGCGCCCGCTGATCGACCGCGTGCAGCCCGTCGTGGTGGACAAGGGTTTCCGCGGCTGGTCGGAAGAGCGGCTGATGCCGCAGGCCGGCGTGGTCGCCCAGGCCTACACCGGCCCGGCCGGCGCCAAGCAGGTGTGGTGGCAGCGCGGTGCGGCAGGCAGGCCCAACCCCGGCGAGGTGGCGGTGTGGTTCAACGGCCAGCCCACCACGAATGCCGACGCGATGACGGCCTCGGCGCTGGTGGCCGAGGCCTACGGTCTGTTCCTGTTCGGCCCGATGTGGCTGGCGGGCCAGGGCCATGTGATGCAGATGGGCGGCACGGCGCGCGTGGACGGCCGCGCCTGCCGCGTGGTGCAGGTGTGGAAGCGCCCGGGCCTGGGCCGCGTGGCGCTGGACCGCGTGGCGGTGTTCATCGACGCCGACCGCGGCATCACGCGCCGCGTGCAGTTCACGCTGGAAGGCTTTGCCAGCACGCAGGGCGCGGTGGCAGAGACGGACACCTTCGAGCACCAGCGCCGTTTCGGCGTGCTCTGGCCGATGCGCAGCTACGAGGAGGTGGTGCACCCGCTGCGCCTGCCCGCGCACGACTGGCACATCACCGGACTGGACGTGAACCGCGGCTATGACGCGGCCGCGCTGCGCGGGCCGGTGTTCACAGGCGCCGCCGCGGCGCCCGCTGCGGCGCTGTGAACGCCGCGCGCCGCTTCAGTAGAGCCCGCCGTTGACCGAGATGATCTGGCCCGTGATGTAGCCGGCCCCGGGGCTGGCCAGGAAGCCGGCCAGTGCGGCCACCTCGTCGGGTGTGCCGGCGCGCTTGGCCGGCACGATGCGCTCGATGGTGGCCTTGTCGAAGCTGCTGTCGGCCATGGGCGAGGCAATGATGCCCGGCGCGATGGCGTTGACGGTGATGCCGCGGCTGGCCACTTCCTGGCTCAGCGACTTGGTGGCGCTGTTCAACGCTCCCTTGGCCGCCGCGTAGTTCACCTGGCCGCGGTTGCCCGACAGCGCGGCCACCGACGAGATGTTGATGACCCGGCCCCAGCGCGTGCGCAGCATCGGCAACATCAGCGGTTGCGTGACGCGGAAGAAGCCGTTCAACGAGACATCGATGACGCGGTGCCACTGTTCGGCGCGCATGCCGGGGAACACCGCGTCATCGTGGATGCCGGCGTTGTTGACGACGATCTGCACCGCGCCGCCGGTCAGCATCTGCGCCACGGCGGCGGCGGTGGCGTCGTCGCTGGTGAGGTCGAAGACCAGCGTCTCGGCGCTGCCGCCCGCCGCCTTCAATTCTTCGGCGAGGCCCTGCACCGCCAGGGCATTCGCGTTGGCGTGCAGCAGCAGGTGGGCGCCGTCGGCGGCCAGGCGGCGCGCGATGGCCGCTCCCAGGGCGCCACTGGCACCGGTGACGAGGGCGCGTTTGCCGTGCAGGGGGAGTGTGGGGGTCATCGGAGGCTTTCGAGGGTTCAGGCCCGGGCCAGGGGCGTGTTGAGCACGACGGTGGCGCGGCCGTCCACCAGCAGCTGGCCGGCTTCGCTGCGCAACTCGAAGCTGTAGAGCGCCTGCGCCTCGGCGCCGGCCAGGCGCCTGACGCTGACCATCAGCGCGCCCGGCACGTCGTCGAGCCGTGCCACGTGCAGGTTCACGCCGCGCGCCGAGGCCAGAAAGCCGGCCGTAGGCACCTTGCCCGGCAGCGCCGTGAGCGCACCGTGCAGCGCCATCGCCTGCGAGGCGTATTCGATGGCCACCGGCGCCAGCAGCCCGCCGGGCGAACGCAGCGGGTGGGTGGCGTCGCGGTGGCCGATGGCGCGGCACAGCGCGTGTTCGGCGTCCCAGCCGAGCAGGCCGTCCAGCAGGCACATGCTGCCGCTGTGCGGGATGCGCGCGGCGATGCCGTCGCGGTCGAGCGTGGCGGGGTGGGTTTCGGTCATCGCGGGCGTGCTCACGACACCGTCGCCGCCAGACTCAGGCCGGGCAGGGCTTCCAGCAGCAGGGTGACGGGCGCGGCACTTCCTGACGCTTGGGCCCGCGCCAGCGCCTGCAGCAGCGGCAGCGCGCGGGCCGCCGGCACGCCCTGGCGCAGACGGTCCAGACGCTCGTGGCCGCAGGGCGTGGGCGGGGCCTCGGCCCGCAGTTCCAGCGCCAGGCCCCGACACGGGCCCGGGCCCGGGCCGAAGGCATCGGCCGGCGCCAGCAACAGCGCCACGCTGAAGGCATCGGGCGTGGGCCGCTTGGCGTGCAGCGGCGCGGGGTAGGGCACGTCGGCCGCCACCAGCAGCACCGGGGCGCCGGTGGCGGCCACCTGGGTCATCGCCTCCAGCAGGCCGGCACCGAAGCTCGCGTCGTGCGCGGCCAGGCTGGTGGAAGGCGCCATGCCCTGCACCGCGATGTGCCAGTAGCCCCCCGGCGCGTTGTGCACCGAGTTCGTGAAACGCGTGGGCGAGACCAGGCGCTCCGGTGCGGCCAGGGCCTCGCACAGTGCGTGGCAGTTCGAAGGTTCGCCGGTGGACGACGTGAACACGGTGGCCAGCGTGGCCAGGCCGATGGCGTCCAGCCCCGCGGCGGCCACCGCCTGGTCGGCCGCCACCAGGCTGAGCTTCACCACCGGGCCGGCGCGGCGGCGCTCGGTCGGCGGCAGGCGCTGCGGCGGCGGCACCACGGTGGGCGTGCCGGGCCAGCCGGCGGGCTCGCGCAGCAGCGCGGCGCCGCTGTCCCAGGCCGTCAGGCCCGGGCCGACCAGGCCGATGCCGAGGATGCGGGCGTGCAAGCCGGGCGTCATGCCGCCGCCCCGAAGACCAGGCTGGCGTTGCTGCCGCCGAAGCCGAAGGAATTGCTGACCACGACGCGCAGGTCGGCCTGCAGCGGCTCGCGCAGCAGGCGGGCGTGCAGCGCCGGGTCGGGCGTTAGCAGGTTCAGGCTGGGCGGCGCCAGGCCGTGTTCCAGGGCCAGCAGCGCGATGCTCGCTTCCACGCCGCCGGCTGCGCCCAACGTGTGGCCGGTGTAGCCCTTGGTGCTGCTGCAGGGCGTGCCGCTGCCGAACACGGCGCACATGGCGCGGTCCTCGGCGGCGTCGTTGCCGGGTGTGGCGGTGCCGTGCAGGTTGAGGTAGTCCACCTGCGCCGGCCGCAGCCCGGCTTGCGCCAGGGCCGCGCGCATGGCCAGCGCGGCGCCGGCGCCTTCGGGGTGGGGGCTGCTCATGTGGTGGCCGTCACTGCTTTCGCCGGCGCCCAGCAGCCAGCCCATGGCGCGCGCGGGGCCGCCCTCGCGCTCCAGCAGCGCAAAGGCGGCGGCCTCGCCGATGGACAGGCCGTCGCGTTCGGCGTCCCAGGGGCGGCAGATATCGCCGGAGGTGAGCTCCAGCGCCTTGAAGCCGTAGAGCGTGGTCATGCACAGGCTGTCGACCCCGCCCACCACGGCCGCGTCGACCAGGCCCAGGCGGATGGCGCGCTCGGCCGTGGCGAAGACCTTGGCGCTGGACGAGCACGCTGTCGACACCACGTGCGCCGGCCCCTGCAGCCCGAGCGCGGCGCGCACGTAGCGCGCCACCGACGCGGTGTTGTGCGTCTCGCCGTAGTGCATGTTTTCGGGCAGTGCGCCGGTGGTGGCGTCGCGCTCGCGGTAGGCCAGTTCGGTCTGCAGGATGCCCGAGGTGCTGGTGCCCAGGAACACGCCCACGCGCCGCGCACCGCAGCGCGTGGCGGCGGCCTGCACCGCGTCGGCGAAGCCGTCGGTGCGCAGCGCCAGTTCGGCCAGGCGGTTGTTGCGGCAGTCGTAGGCGGCCAGGTCTTCACGCCAGTCCAGATCGTCCAGCCCGCCGACCACGCCCAGCCACGAACCGAGGTCGGCGGTTTCGAAACCGCGCCGTGCCAGGCCGCTGCGCCCGCTGCGCAGCGCCTCGAAGGTGGCCGTGCGGCCGTGGCCCAGCGCGGTGACGAGCGTGTGGTGCGTGATGCGCACAGGGGCGAAGGCGGGCGGCGTCATGGGGTTGCGGACATTCAAAGCGTGGCCACCAGCAGCACGTTGGAGAAGGGGGTGCCCGCGCTCATGGGCACGGCATGCACGCGAAAGCCCAGCCCCTGCAGCGCGGCCTGCCAATGCACGACGGGGCGGCCCCAGGTGGGTGGCGCGCGGTGGCCGCGCACCCAGGTGACGACCATGTCGACCCACTGGCTGATGCGGAAGCCGCGCCGCGCGTCCATGTCGCCCACGCGCAGCAGCAGCCGGCCGTGCGGCCGCAGCGCGTCGCGCACCCGCTCGAGCAAGGCGTCTTGCGCGGCGTGGTCGACATAGTGCAGCACGTCGAGGATGACCACCAGGTCGCAGGCCGGCAGCGCGACCTGGCGCATGTCGCCGCACACGAAGCGCGGGCTGTCGCCGCCGGGCAGCACCAGGCCGCCCACCGCGGCCTGTGCGCGCTGCACGTCGCGTGGCATCAGCTCGATGCCGGTATAGGCCGTGACTACCGGCGCCGCCGGCCAGCCCGCAGGCCAGTGCCCGGCCCGGGCCAGCGCGCCGCAGCGCTGCAGCAGGCTGACCAGCAGGCCCTGGCCGCAGCCGATGTCGACGACGCGGCCGCCGTGCTTGAAGTCGCCGCGCTCCAGCATGCCGCGGAAGACGGGGTCGCGGCCCAGCTTGCCGCGCGCGAAGTGCCAGGCGAAACGCCCGGCGGCGCGGTAGGGCGCGGTGGCTTCGTCGAGCAGGCGTTGCCAGAAGCCGTTGGCGGCGGCGTTGCGTGGCGGGCGCCCGGACACGGGGGGGTGCGCGTGGTTCATGGGGTTTGGTTCGGACCGCGCCGTGTTCAGGCCGTCGTGTTCAGGCCACACCACGCGGTGGCAAGGCCGCGCGCAGCGTGGTGGCCTGCAGACCGGCGGCGCGTGCGGCGGCCAGCAGCGGCGGCAACACCTCCAGAAGCACCGGGCGGCCGCTGGGGGCCAGGCGCGCGTGGCCGTCGTGCAGCAACAGGATGTCGCCCGCCGCCAGGGCCCTGCCCTGCGGGCCGGCCAGGCGGCCCAGCACGCGGGCGGGGTTGCCGTCGCGCGTGTCGAAGCCGCGGCGCGTCCAGCTCACCAGGTGCAAACCAAGACGGTGCAGCACGGGGTCGAGCAGCGGGTTGCGCAGCCCCGCCGGCGCACGGAAGCAGTGTGGGCGCTGGCCGGTCAGGTCGGCCAGCCGGTCTTGCGCAGAGCGGATTTCCTGCGCCAGCGCACGTGGACCGCGCATCGAAAAATCATGGCGGTGCAGGTGGCTGTGGTTTTGCACGTCGTGCCCCCGGCGCACGATCGCGCGCAGCAGCGCGGCGTGCTGCACGGCGCGGCGCGCGATGACGAAGAAGGTGGCGTGCACGCCGGCTGCGTCCAGCAGGTCGAGCACCGCCGGCGTGACCCCGGGTTCCGGGCCATCGTCCAGCGTCAGCGCAAATTCGCGGCGCGCCACGGCGGCGGCGGGCAGGCGGCTGACGTTGGGCCCCAGCAGCGTGCTGCGGGGCCACAGCCCTGCGGCGGTGAGACCCAGGTGGTTGGCCAGAACCGCGCCAAGCGCCCAGGGTGCCGCACCCGGCAGCAGCAGCGCTGCGGCGCCGGCGGCGGCGTGCAGGCCCACGCTGGCGCGCAGGGCCGGCGGCCAGGGCCAGGGGGGCGTGGGGCGCTCAGCGGGCGCGGTCATGGTCGGCAGGGGAGGGGGGAGGCCGCGGGGTGATGGCTGGCGCCGTGAGGGATGGCGGCGGAATGGCTCGCGGCGTGATGGCTCGCGGTGCAAAGGCCGCGGCCAACACCAGGGCCAGGAACGCGCCCGGCGCCACCACCTGGCCGATGGCCGACAGGGCCTGGATGTCGGACGCCGCGATGAGCCCGAAGCCGAGCACCGTGGTCACGTTGGCCAGCAGCAGCGAGGCGAGTGTGTCGTCGTCGGCGCTGCCGCCGCCGTGCTGGAGCATGTCGAAGAAGAGCGCGTAGTTCGAGCCCACGGCCACCACCAGCAGCAGTCCGACCAGATGCAGGATGCCCATGGGCACCTGCAGCAGCGCCAGCCCGCCCAGGCACAGAAGCACGGCCAGCAGCAGGGGCTGGCTCACGGCCAGCACGCGGCGGCCGTCGCGCAGCGCCACAGCCACCATCAGCAGCACGCCCAGGCCACCCAGCGCCGCCTGGGTGCGAGCTTCGCCGAGGTAGCGGCCGTACATGCGGCCGAGTTCGCCGCCGACGTCGAGCACCTGCGTTTGCGGCAGGCCCTGCAGCGCGGCCTGCACGCTCGCGAGGTCCACCGCCTCGCCCACGGGCTGCAGCGGCAGCAGCACGGTCCAGCGGCCGTCCGGGTGGCGCAGCGTCAGCGCGTCGAGCAGCGGGGCCAGCGCGGTGGTGCGTGCCAGTTCGGGCGTGGCCAGCGGCAGGCTGCGCGCCTGGGCGACGGCCTGCAGGAAGGGCGCCAGGCGCTCGGCACGCAAGGGCCCGCCCGCCGTGGCCTCGGCCAGCGCGGCCTGCAGCGCAGCGGGCTCGGGCAGCGCGGCCTGGCGGCGCTGCTGCGTCTGCAGGCTGGGCAGGAAGCGCGTGACGCTGTCGAAACCCGCGATGACCTGCGTGTTGACCAGGGTCTCCAGACGTTCCGACGCCGCCTCGGCACGCTGCAGCGTGGTCTCGGCATCGGGGCCTTGCACCACGACGAAGGCCCCCCCGTCGCTGTCGCGGGTGATGTCGGCGCGCAGGCTCGCGTCCAGCGCCTGGGCCTGCTTGGACACCGGGTTGAGCGACGACAGTTCGGCCTGCCACAGGCCGTCGCGCTGCCACACCAGCACCGCCGAGGCCAGGCCCAGCAGCAGCCACAGCCTGCGGGTGCGCGGCAGTACCGCGATAGCCGTGCGCGACGCGCTGCCCAGCTGGCGGCGCAGGCCCTGGCCGCGGGCGCCGTCCGGCATCAGCACGGGCAGCACGTAGCGCGTGGTCAGCACCGCGCCCACCAGCCCGGCCAGCGAGAACACGCCCAGCTGCTGCAATCCCGGGAAACCCGAAAACAGCAGCGCCGCAAAGCCGCACAGCGAGGTCAGCAGCCCCAGGCGCACCGTGGGCCAGTTGCCGCGCAACCACTGCCGCCAGCCCGTGCCGCCCTGGCCGCGCGCCTGGATGAGGTAGTAGATGGCGTAGTCGACCGCCTCGCCGATGAGCGTGGAGCCGAAGCCCAGCGTGACCCCGTGCACATTGCCGAAGCACAGGCTGACCGCGACGATGCCCGCGACGATGCCCGTGGCCACGGGCAGCATGGCCACCGCCAGCGCCACAGGCGAGGCGAAGGCGACGAGCAGCAGCACGCTCATCAGCACCGTGCCGGTGACGGCCAGCCACTCCACCTCGCCCTTGATCTGCGACCGGCTGTCGACCGAGAACACCGGCGCGCCGCTGATCAGCAGCGTCAGACCGGGCGCGGTGACGGTCGCCTGCACCGCCGCGAAGGCCTGGCGCACGGTCTCGATGGCGGCCTGCTGGCCGTCCAGATCGGCCCCGTCACCGCGGATGCCCGCCAGCAGCAGCGCACGCGGCGGCGCGCCGCCTTGCTCACGCGAGACCCACACGCCGCCGTCGGTGCGCGGCGAGCTGACCGGGATCATGCTTTCGGCGATGCGCTGCACCTCGCCGGTTGGGTCTTCGTCGAGCAGCGACTTCAGCGCCGTGCCCGCGGGCGTGCCCAGCAGCGACAGCGTCTCGCCGATGCCCTCGCGCAGCCCCTCGGGCGTGAAGCGTTCGGGTGTGATGGCCGGGCTCAGCAGGTAGCGGCGCTCCACCATCCAGCGGCCCACGCCGGCCCAGGCGTCGTTTTCGCCGTTGCTGACCTGGTCGAAGCGGCCGCTGGCGCGCAAGGCCGCGGCGAGCTGCTTCGACGCGGCCTT
>ENA-OFCE01000079-OFCE01000079.1-metagenomes-genome-assembly--contig:-NODE-79-length-74464-cov-7.367832_pt1 | contig 74464 bp, 60 predicted proteins | sample MGYA00153388_OFCE01 | MGnify analysis MGYA00153388
ACCACCTTTCACTAAATCAACTTAACTTTGTGTCTACTTTATTGTACCATTTCCAACTGTTCACTACAAGGAGGAGCATGTTTTATGGGACGAAAAAGTAAATTTTCTACAGAGGGGAAATTAAAAATACGTTCTCAAATGCGTAGAAGGAAAAGACTCAGTTAGACATACTGCTACTTTAATTGGGATAGATAGAACAACTTTGATACAATGGATTCGAGTTTAAGGGAAATACCGGGGCTAATGCCGGTCAGGTGGCAGAACTTGAAGTGTATTAGAGCGCAACTGTTTTATATACCCTTTAGCGGCTGCCCTGTGACGTTTCCGGTTTGGTTGATAAGTAACCGGACTTATGATATAATTATGCATTATATGTAAAGTGAGGGTTGCAAATGGGTGTTATTTTTTCAAGAATCCGTTATTTAGTTGTGTAAAACAATTAAATAAGTTATGGGGTGTAGGGTCCTGAATTTCAGGCCGGTTTTGTTGTACCTTGTAACGGTGGATTCCTGTAAAGAACATTCATGCAGCTTCCTATGGACTAGAATTCGAATGCCGTGTTCTTTGAGCACGGCATTTTTATGTTTTTCTATATAGAAATAAGGGAGAGTTACTTTCAAAGGCTGTAAATGAACCGTGTGTTCGTTGCGGCTTTTTTGCTTTTTGCCGGACACAAGCAGTTTAATATGCGGGAATCCACGTTACAAAATGATTTAAAATTTGTAAATGGTGGTGGATTCAAACATGTTGAATAAAAGTAAAGCATCAAAAGGTAATGTGAAATTGCAGAACTCCCAGAATTATCTGCACAGCACAAAGCTTGTGGCTGATTTGTTGGAAAAAAGTATCCTAGGCAAAGAAGATCATGTAATTGAAATAGGGCCGGGTAAAGGTATTATCACGGAGCAGTTGGGGAGAAAATGCAGAAAAGTGTACGGAATCGAGTATGATTTCTATTTGTATGAAAAACTTAAACACCGGTTTTATGATTTTAGTAATGTGGAAATCATTCATGGAGATTTTTTGAAAACCGATTTGCCGGACAAGGGCAATTACAAGGTGTTTTCAAATATTCCCTTTGCGATAACAGCAGAAATTTTATACAAATTAACCCTTTCTCCCAATCCTCCTGAAGCTTCGTATATTATTGTCCAGGAAGAAGCCGCACGAAAATATGCCGGCAGGCCTTATAACCGAGAAAGCTTGCGTTCTTTGCTCCTGAAGCCCTATTTCGATCTGAAAATCATTCATAAATTTAAAAACACTGATTTTACACCGGTCCCTAAAGTCAATAGTGTTCTACTTTGCATACAAAGGAGAGAACATACCCTGGTAGGTGAACAGGAAGCTGCGTTGTACAAGGATTTTATTGCCTATGCTTTCAGCAGGCAGGGACAGAATTTGAAAGAGCGGGTCAAACATGTCTTTTCAAACGAGCAGTTTCGACGGCTATCACAGAATATAGGATTCCAAGCTGCCGCGAGTCCTATCGATTTGAGTTTTGAGCAATGGCTTGAATTATTTAGATACTTTATCAGGGGAGTGTCTACTGAAAAACGGAAGCTGATACTAGGTTCTTATGAAAAGCTTCTTGAGAATCAGAAGAAGATTGAAAAAGTTCATAGGAATCGGAAAAGTTGGAAATAAGAATATCGGGACGACAAAAAGTGAGCCTGTCCGAATTTCCGCATGAAATCCTTATGGGCTGAAAAATGAAGAACTCGCACAATGACTGCTAATCATAAGTGACGAGTTCTTTATTTGCAGTTTTCCGGTACTCAACTTCATTCCGCAGAAGGAATTACTTTAACGACATTGCTTTGGCAAAATTGCTGATTTTTTCTTCCGATAGGCCGGAAGGATTGCTTTTATCCCCCTTCACTGCTTTCATTATGATCTTGTCCAGAAAATTAAGCTTTTCGAAATTAAACTCATGCCCGAAAACCTCTTTACTTACTGAATGCGTATACAATTCCGAAGGGAAAACGGCTGCGAGTTCTTTCGCTCTTTCTTCCACGTTAGGACTTCCGGCACAGATGAACAATCCTGTCCGTTTCTGTAACAGTACCGGCAGGTTCCCTGTTATATAATTTGCCAGTTCCTTCTGTATTTTGCCCATATAGATAGACCCGCCAAGGATCACAGTGTCATAGGAGTCCAGCGATGGAACCTTTTCCTTCATAACATTTACAAGAAGGGTTTCTCCCTCCAGCTTTGATTGCAGTACTTTTGCCGCCTTTTCGGTGCAGCCGTATTTGGTCGCATAAATAACCATGCTTTTCATGATATCCTCCTCGCCCCATTTTCAGGCTCTTTGATATTTTTCATGACGATAAACATACAGTAAATCATAAGGAGATTGATAGCGGGGAATAGTACGATGACGGCAAAGCCCACGTAAACTCCGGCTAAAAGCTGACCGATAATCATCGCTGTGAGGGCTGTTCCCATGGAGAGGCCTTTTATGATCATTACAGAGGTCAGAAGATAACCAAAGGGCTTCCTTTTTATCAGCAGTACACCGCCCAGGATGGCGGTTGGAACGACAAAGCCCAGATCCATTGCCTGAACAACTAACGTTGTATAATGCTCCAAAGCTGGAGGAACTGTGCCCTTTAAAAGCGGAGGGACAATCATTCCCAGCCACATCAATCCGAGAACTCCTGCTAAAAAGAAGAGAAAGCCGCTCAAAAACCGTACCGGCATCTTTGGATGAAAGCAGGAACCCAGTTTTTCCAGATCGAAGGACATCATGGTCAGTATAAAGGCAAAGAGGCTGGAGGACATAAGAATTACATACACGAGGAACAGTGGATTATACATGCATAAAAATACATAGGAAGTATAGGAGTATAAAAAGTACCCCAGAGTTCCGGCAAGCAGCAGTTTTCCTTTGAGCAAACCCTTTCTGAACAGGTAAAGGGATATAATCAGCAAGGGAATCCCCAAAATCATTGTAACAACATCCTGAGCTATGCCCTGGGATGCTATAGAGACCGAATTGCTTTGATATAGCCCTTTGCCATATAATTGAATCGTCTCGCCATATAAGGACTTGAACTCGTGCTGCCCCGGCCCTTGACGGGAGAACACTCCATAGGCGGAAGCGGCAAAGGATAGAACGATAATAATAATTACCAGTATACTGATTGGTTTTTTGTACCTCAAAACACCAGTACCTCCTTTACATTATTTTTCAACTTCTCTTTGAGAATTATATAAAATCCTATTAATTGCTTAAGGGTTTTCCTAGGATCATTCCATCGACGATACATTTTATGTGATGCTCTATGAGCGCTGTCCTTTGTTCTTCGGGAATATTGTTTTCAACAATCAGCTTTACGACCAGTCCGAAAGTGGCAGTTGCCATTACTTGCGCAGTTAATTCAATAGAGGTATCGTCCATGCCTTTATTTCTGAAAATCTCTTTCAGGTATAGGTAAAGTATTTGCAGCGCTGCTTTTTTATTGGAAGCGCCTTTAAACAGCCAGGCTGTATATTCAAGTACGGCAGGAGCATTATTTAACTGTACAGCCATGTATTCGTCGGACATTTGCAGCGCTGCACCAATATAGTTTCGTGTCAGTTCTTTCAGTCTCTCCTCGGGTCGGTCGGAGGACGGCGGTACAGAGGCGAGTGCATCTACAATTCTCTGATAGCCCTCTTGCATCAGATGGTTTACGATATCGTCCTTATCCTGAAAGTAGTGGTATATGATGGCGGGGGAATATTCGATCCGGGTGGCTATTTTCCGTATCGAAAGACTGTCGATTCCTTCCTTCTTCATAATTTCACTTGCTGCAGTAAGAATGAGACTGCGCATTTCTTCTCGTTCCCGCTCTTTTCGTTCTTTTATAGTCATGCGGATGGCTCCTTGTTATAGATTATACATCGTTCATAAATTAAACAGTGTTCAATAATATGTTATCATTTTATTACATGGGCGTCAATTGGGAAAGGAATTATTTTAAGGAAGTACCGGCTTTTTATAGTCCTTCTTGTAAGAACCTTTTAAAACATGAATCAGCAGTTGAAATTTCACTTGTTTCCCTTTTGAAAAGAGGATAAAATAAAAAGAAAAGCCTGTGATGCTGACACCCGGCAGGGGCATCTCGCTGGCAGGAAAGGATCGTGAAAATATGGCGGTTTCCATTATACAGGAGTCGCTGATGTATGCAGTTTATTTTGCACCCAGAGGCAAGAAGCGCTTGTTGAGCCTGGGAAACCAGATTGCCCAGCGGCATCTGAGTGCCTTAGATAAATTGATTGGATTTATAGGAGACTCCGGAGCAGGAAAATCGCTGCTGATCAAGGGAATGTTTCCGGGGCTGGAACTGACGAATGACGACGAGGGTGTAAATGTAAGACCTCTTCCCCTGCTGAAAAATATTGACAGAAGCTTTTTCGGCAGTCATACTTATCATATGGATGTGCGGTTCGAATCGGCCTTTACACAGATGCATGTGCTGGTAGATGCGGTAAAGAAGGCCATTGAACAGGACAAACGAGTCATTATCGAGCATTTTGACATCATTTATCCCTACCTGGGACTCAATGCAGAAACACTGATTGGCATAGGGGAGGAAGTCATCGTGACCCGCCCCAGTATCTTCGGCCCGCAGCCGAAGGATATCGCGGACATCGTGTTTAAGTCCATTAAGTACAGGAAGATGGTCCATACGGCAGAGGACCTCACCTGTAAGGTGTTGGAAGAGCACTTTGGCTTCGGTCACTGTCAGTCCCATAGTGATGTAAAACATGGATTTGTCCTTGAATTCAACGAAAAACCGAACATTGATATTGAGCTCCTTGAGCGAAAAGTCATGCAATATATTGACGATGAAGCGGATATATGCTATCTGGATGAGAGCCATATCCGCATTGGAGATGACGAAAAATACCACTGTACGGGACCGAGAATCCATGTCCGGAATGCAGGAGAGATTGAGAATTTCCAACTGCTCAAGGAGTTTAAGTTTGATCCCATCACAAAACAGTATGCTCTGGTGGGGCTGGTAGGAAACAACCATTCAGTGGATATTAATGACTTGAATAAGGTTACTATATAAAGGAAAAGCAAAGACAGACAAATAGGGCCGGTTCCTGCGCGTATGCGAGAATCAGCTCTATTTGTCTGTCTTGTTTTTAGGGATAAATTTCCTGTGATTTCGGTTATAGGGGAATGATATAATAGCATCATATTATGTCAACCTATGAAAGGATAACAATCGAATGAAGAGGAAAAGTGTGGTCTATGTCTTACTATTGGCTGTCATAATGACAATGGTTATGATGCCGGTATCCGGTTTGGCTGCCGGAAATATGCAACTCTTGGTAAACAACAATCCTTTCTCCAGTAATGTACCTCCGGTGGAGCAGGACGGGAACCTGCTTTCCCCGGCAAAGGAATTAGCCAATGCGATTGGGGGTACCTTCAGCTATGATAATGCAGCACAAACCGGCACTCTGCGCCTCGGTGAAAGTGAGCTGGGTTTCAGGCTGAACAACAGTGTTGCAAAATTCAACGGGAAATACGTTCAGGCTTCAGCCCCCATGAAGGTGGAAGGCAACCGGTTTATGGTTCCGGTGCGGTTTGCTGTGGAGAAACTAGGGGGGCAGGTGTACTACAGACAGGATAAAAACATCGCAATGGTTTTTCAACCGGTCAATGGAAAAATTATTTACAAGGTAATGCCGGGAGATTCTCTCTGGGTCATATCCAAAATTTTCGGAACCACCATCAGCGCAATAAAAACCTTAAATGGACTCACAAGTGACAGCATCTATATAGGACAGAGCCTCACTGTTAAAAACTATATACCGGAGGCTGCAAGGTTTGCTGCACAAACGGTGAAAACGGCAACTTTGCGAAAAGGCCCCGGATTTGACGCTGCGGCAGTGAACTATCTGGCAGCAGGCGTAAATATAACTGTAACGGGTAAGCTGGGTGAATGGTTTGAGGTGGAAACGCCGAAAGGAAACGGATACATGTATTCCACCGTTATAAGTGTGGTTCAGGACATGACGGACAGTGCTCCCAACAGCAATTATTTTGGTGCGAATATCCCGGTAGATACTTCTGCCGACACTGTTACCTATAACGATTACACCGTTCAGAAGGGGGATAACCTGTGGTCCATATCCGAAAAGTTTGGAATCACGGACTATGAGTTGGCGGCCGCCAATGGCTTAACGCGGAGTTCCATGCTAAATATCGGGCAGGTGCTGAAAATCCCTGTACACACTATCGCAGTAAAGAAAACCTTAGGCTCGAAATACGGTGAAGTTCTTGACTGGTTCAGCGAAGCCCGGTATGCGTTTCCTATCGGTAAAATAGGAAAGCTGGTGGACATGGAAACCGGAAAAAGCTTTATGGTGAAGCGAACCATGGGTGCAAACCATTCAGATACCGAAGTACTGACGGCGGGAGATGCCCAAATTATGAAGGAAATCTTTGGAGGGAATTGGAGCTGGAGCCGGAAACCTTTTATTCTCGAAGCGGACGGGAGGCGTTTTGCGGTTTCCATATCAGGAATGCCGCATGCGGGGGTTGATGGTGCTCCCTACCTGCAAAATGTGGCCAACCGCAGTGATAATTGGGGGTATGGACCGAATTATGACAGGATTCCGGGAAACGGCATGGATGGACACTTTGACCTGTACTTCCTCAACTGCTTACGCCATAACGACGGCAAGCTGGATGCGGCACATCAGTATAATGTGCTGCGAGCCGGAGGCTTGGAGTAACTCATACGATACCGTAAGTTCGTTTATAAACGGAAGGGAGGGGCTGATCTGCCCTCCTTTCCGTTTATATGTAGAAACCGAAACTTTTACTGAAATTTTACTTGTGTTAATTGTATGTTAACTGTATGTTAAGTTGATTGAACAGCATTTTGCGTTATTATATAATAAAATTGGCTTTTTAGGGCCAAAATTTAGATTAGCTAGAGAATATAAATCAGTCAGGGAGGAAATGTATGCCGGATTTAAATCACTTGATTCAGGATAATGTCGCACTTCAGATTATATTTAACCTGGTGGGCGGAACGGCTTTGCTGATGTATGGTGTTGATTTCATGGGGGAAGGATTGGAAAAAGCTTCGGGAAAGATGATGAAAAAGATTCTTTCAATCCTGACTAGTAATCTGTATATAGCGTTTTTTGTCGGAACGGTTATAACCATGCTGGTACAGAGCAGTACGGCCATCACAGTTATGACAGTAGGATTTGTGAATGCAGGTATGATGAACCTGACACAGGCTGTAGGAATTATTTACGGGACCAATATCGGTACTACCATTACAGCACAGTTGATGTCCCTGAAGCTAACCTATATTGCATTGCCTGTAGTTGCCATCGGTTTCTTTATCATGGCCTTTGCCAGGAAAGATAATGCAAAAAATGTCGGACAAGCCCTTATGGGGTTTGGACTTATGTTTCTCGGGCTGAAAACCCTGAATGCCAGCCTACCGTATATTCAAAACAGTGAAACTGCCAGAGCCATATTTCTAGAGTACGGGCAGAATCCACTTTTAGGACTTATTGTAGGAATGGTAGTTACTATGCTGATTCACAGCAGTTCGGCTACAGTGGGACTGACCATTGCCCTCTTCAGTGTGGATTTGATCAGCTTTCCTGCGGCCATCGGATTAACCCTGGGAGATAATATCGGAACCTGTGTAACGGCGCAGCTGGCCAGTTTGAAGGCCAATACCGCAGCAAGAAGAGCGGCATGGGCCCATACCCTTTACAATATTATCGGTGTTCTCATCGCAATTATAGTTTTAAAACCCTTTACGGGCCTGATCGAATGGCTGACATACAGTGTATTGCACGAACCTAAGGCGTTTTTGGTTGCCAATACCCATACTGTATTTAATATCATTAGTGCTATTGTGTTTCTTCCGCTAACGAAATATTATGTGAAATTCCTGGAAAAAATTATTCCGGAGAGGAAAGATGAAAGTTACGAGGGAGAACACCTGGACCGGCTGCTGTTGGATACACCGGTTGCGGCACTGCAGGCAGCGAAGGAAGAAGTCGTATATGCAGCGCGTCTTGCCCGTACGATGATGGAAGATTCCATGACCAGTCTGCTGGAGGATGACAAACTCAGGGTGGACAAGGTCCTTAAAAACGAGGAAAAGATCAATCAGCTTCAGACGGAGGTAACCCAATACCTGGTTGAGGTATCACATAGAAGCCTGGACAGGGACCAATCGGTTAAGATCCCGGCGTTGATTAACAGTATCAACAATTTCGAAAGGATTGGCGATCACTGTGAAGATATCATTGAATTTGCGCAAAGAAAAATGGATCGCAAGCTCAGCTTTAGTGAAAATGGAACGGCAGAATTAAAATCCCTGTATGCAGAGATCCGGCAGATGATGGATGAATGCTTCCAGGCTTTCTCTGAGGAAAATATAGAATTGGCCATGAAAGCCTCTTCCAGAGAAGATAAGATCGATGCCATCACTGTAGCGCTTAAGGAAAAAAACATAGAAAGGCTGGAAAAAGGGAGCTGCAAGGTAGAGTCGGGGATTATCTATCTGGATGTTGTAACGCATCTGGAGAGAGTTGCGGACCACCTGCACAATGTCAGTCTTATTGTCGTTGAAGATCTTCAGGAAAAAGAAGCGCAGAAAAAACTTCTAAAACCGCAACTGGAATCATAATCGTCGATAAATGCGTTTAGGGTCCGTCTGAGTTCAGACGGACCCTAAAGCATTTTTAATCTAACCGAGTCTGGATTGCAATTCCTGATAAACCTGTTCGGCAGTCAGCCCTGTAGCATCAATGACCAACGCCTTGGAAGAAGTATTGCCCATGCCCATAAAATTGGAATTCATTCCTGTTACTATATATGCGTCATAATTACCTGCTGCCATGGATGTGTTACCGCTTACGTTCATACTGTCTACCTGATAGCCCTTACTGCTGAGTAATTCCTTCACAGGTGTTAGATTCGGTTCCACTGCGACTCTCTGATTCATAGTTATGACCTCCATATATAAACAAATTTTGAATTTACATCGGACATCATAACTAGTATCTGTTAAAACGGAAGCTGCTATTCGATCTGTAAAATAGTAAAAATTGTTTTTAAATTTTACTCCGTTAGTTCTCCCCACAGCGCATAGAGTTCTTCCAATCGAGTTTGCAACCTGGCTTGTTCCTCGTGAAGCTGCCCCAGCTTCACATGGTCTGAAGCCACTTCCTCCGATAGCATTTCGGTTTCGATGGCGGCCAGGCGAGCTTCCACCTGCTCAATCTCTGATTCCGTATCCTTTAACTGTTTTTCCAGTTTTCTCTGACGGGCCTTTTCCTCTTTTGCAGACAGGTAATCCTGTTTCGCTTCCGTAACTTTGGCTTCCGCCGAAGCATTCTGCTGCTCTGCTTTCTTTAACCGGGCCTTATGCTCCTGGAAATAGGAATAGTTTCCTTCCAGGTCAATAAGCTCGTTTTTATTCATTTCCAAAATTCTTGTTGCCAGCTTGTTTATAAAGTACCGGTCATGGGACACGGCCAGAATGGTCCCCTCAAAATTCTGCAATGCCTCCTCCAGAATCTCGCGGGAGTTAATGTCCAGGTGGTTTGTCGGCTCGTCCAGCAGCATGAAGTTGGACTCGGAAAGCATGAGCTTTACCAGGGCCACCCGGTTCTTCTCACCGCCGCTCAGTATAGAGATGGGTTTGAATACATCCTCCCCTGTAAACAGGAAAGAAGCCAGGGCGTTTCGAACTTCTGTCTGGCCGCGTTTTTCATTGCCTTCGAAGACCTCATCAAAAATGGTGTTGTTTTTATCCAGTTCGACCTGTTCCTGGTCATAATAGCCCAGCTTCACCTTATGACCGAATTCAACGCTGCCCTCCGTTGCTTCCATACGTCCTGCGATAATTTTTAATATAGTTGACTTTCCACAACCATTAGGACCTAACAGAAATACCTTTTCATCCTTCCGTAAATCAAAGTTGATATCTTTGAAAAGCGGTTTGCCCGGGTACTCCTTTGTGAGGTTTTCCACAAAAAGAACATCATTGCCGCTGGAAATTCCCGCTTTAAACTGCATCCTCACCTTGTTGGGCAGGTTTTTGGGGGCATCGATTTTTTCCATCCGGTCAATGGCTTTCTGTCGGCTCTCCGCAGCTATAATATTCTTTTCCCGGTTCCATCTTCTTTGCTGCTCGATGAAGGCTTCCATCCGGGCGATTTCGCGCTGTTGGTTCTCATAATGCCGCTGTTGGATTTCCCTGTCAATCTTCTTTCTGCGAACATATTCCGTATAGTTGCATTCATAGGTCTTACACTGGCGGTTTTCCAGTTCAATGGTTTTATGGGTAGTCATGTCCAGGAAAAACCTGTCATGGGAGATGACCAAAACAGCTTTTCGGTAGCTTTTAAGGAAGTCCTCCAGCCACTCGATGGCGCCGATATCCAGATGGTTTGTCGGCTCATCCAGCAAAAGGATATCGGGTTCCTCCAGCAGGAGCTTCCCTAAAGAAAGGCGGGTTTTCTGGCCACCGCTCAGGGTATTCACCTTCAGGTCGAACTGGCCATCGCTAAAGCCCAGCCCCCGTAATACACCCCTGGCTCTGCTGTTGTACTCGTATCCGCCGGAGGAAGCAAATCTCTCGGAAAGATTGGAGTACTCCTTCATGAGGGAAGAGAGTGCAGGTTCGCTGTTTTCCATACTGATTCTCTGCTCCAGGTCCTTTAGCTTCCTTTCCATATCCATAAGAGGACGAAAAGTGGACAGAACTTCTTCCCAGAGGGAGGCTTCGGAGTCCAAACCTGAACTCTGCTCCAGGTATCCCAGCTTGCTTCCTTTTGCTATATACACTTCACCGTCATCCGCCTGTAAAATACCGCATATTATTTTAAATAATGTAGATTTCCCGGCTCCATTGACACCGACCAGCCCCACGTGCTCCGCTTCCTGAACATTAAAGCTTATATTTTCAAGGATTGTATTTGTGCCGAATGACAGCGCAATATTGCTACAATTCAATAAAATCATTTCAATATTTCCTCAACTTTCCATCTGATACAATAGCATGAAGGCATGTTGGACGTACGCCTCCGTTTTATTGTACCAGATGTGAAGATGTGCGGCAATATTGACGTGCAATAGCGGGAATGGTATAATCACAATAGTCAAATGGGTATAATTCTGGTAAACCCGTTTGTATTTTAGAACAAGGTGGAAAGTTATGGATTCGAAGAAAAACGTTTCAATGGCGGTCATCAGACGCTTGCCAAGGTACTACAGGTATCTGGCGGATCTGCTGAGAATGGATATAACAAGAATTTCATCAAAGGAACTAAGCACGCGGATGGGTATCACAGCCTCCCAAATCAGACAGGATTTGAATTGCTTTGGTGGATTCGGGCAACAAGGATACGGCTATAATGTTGAGCTTCTCTATAATGAGATTGGGAATATATTAGGTGTAAACAGGCAATTCAACTTTATTATAATCGGTGCAGGTAATATGGGTAGGGCTTTGGCCAACTATGCAAACTTTGAAAAAAGAGGGTTTCGATTGGTTGGAATCTTCGATGTAAGCCCTAACCTCGTAGGTACAAAAATTAAGGGGTATGAAGTGAAGCACATGGATACGCTGGATGACTTTATAAAAGGAACCCGTGTAGATATCGCCATACTCAGTACGCCTTACGAACAAACACCTGCCGTCGCAGACCGGGTGGCAAGGATGGGTATTAAAGGGATATGGAACTTCTCGCCCATGGACCTGAAGCTGAACCACAATGTAATTATTGAAAATGTTCATTTAAGTGACAGCTTGATGGTCTTGGGCTATAAGATCAACGAAAAATTTGATTTTGATGAAAAGCAGTAGGGGGCGACTCCGGTAGATAAAACACCGCTGTGCAGGAAAAGTACAGGGGTGTTTTTTTGTGGGCTGACCCTTATCCCCTAGTCCCTTCTCCCAGTGCATTGTGAGAAGGGGAATAGACTTTCTCCGGAGAGATTCCAATTCTTCCCTCTGCCAATGCTTTGCTTAACATTATACACATCTGTGGAAATATCTGCATAATTTGCATATTCAGTGTCGCCGCGGGTTGAAACCCACGGCTATTAGAAAACCAAGTCGGTTAAAACCGACTACAAAAGATAGGGATTAGTCCTCTTCAGAGGACTTGGTTTTTTAGCAGCCGCGTGTTTTAACCCGCGGTGGATGGGTGCTTCAACACTTATTACAGTCTCTTCCAACGATGTGTATAATGATAAGCGAGTCCGGGAGAGGGCAGATAGATGGGTGAGGGTTGCCTGGAAGTATTTTCTTCACTTTTAATTTATGCACCCAAGGGTGAGGGTTATAAACGTAATTGGAAATTAACTGGATCAGAATAAGTAACAATTTACCGCACCAATAATTATCTTGAACTTTAAGGAATGTGTTGCTAAAATTAATATGGGAAATAAAACCATTTCCAAACCCACTCATAATAAATAAGCGGTGCAATAAAAGTAAGTAGCAAGGTGGTGAGAAATATGGTTAGCCAGAAAAATTTATATTTTACGAGAGCTATGTTGTTTTTTGTGAATTTTATCGTAATATTGTTTATGTCTACAATCATTTATAAGACGACGGAACTTATCTGCGACAACAACATGGCGAGGGATTTTCTGGAGAAAATAAAGTATATCCCTACAACTCCGTGGAAAGTTCCTGCGTTTTCCTTACTTCTTCTTATTGTATTTATACTCAGTGTAATTATAAGAGAAAAATTATTTTGGGATATGAAACCAATTCTATACTTGTTTTGTATTTTAGATATCATAATATGTATTGCAATCATGTATTACTTGAATATGAGCTATAAGGGAGTTATACTGCTTGCAATCGGAAATATTATCGTTTATATAGACGGTAAGAGAAAAAAGTATTTGTTTATGATTTTATCCATCATAGTTTACATCCTGTTTGACTACGATATATTTTCAATCAAATTTACGATGTTCTCCATTAATGATTACATACAGAATTATACTTCAACGCAGCGTCTTTATATCTTTAGCACCAGAAATATTTTATTTTCGATCAATGAAATGGTTTTTATCGTGTTTATGATCATCGTGATTCAGAGCCAGGCAGATGAAAATAAAAAGATCAAAGATTTATACGGAAAGCTTTATCAAACGGCAGAGGAGTTAAAAATAGCCAATATACAATTGGAAGGGTATTCCAAAAAAACGGAGGAAATGGTCAAAACAAAGGAGAGGAACCGTCTCGCGAGGGAAATCCATGACACAATAGGGCACACACTCACGGGGATTGCTACAGGTCTTGAAGCTTGTATCGAGCTGATCGATTGGGATGTTCAAAAGACCAAGAGTCAAATGATGAAGATATCGGAGCTTGCAGGAAAAGGTTTGCTGGAGGTAAGAAGATCCGTAAGCCAGTTAAGACCGGATACCCTGGAAAGGCTATCCTTGATTCCTGCTATTCAGAGGCTTGCCGATGACATTACCGAGTGTACAAAAACCAGAGTAAATTTGAATATAGAAGGAGATGTAAAGAAGCTTGGAACTGACGAAGAAGAAACAATGTACAGAGTTATACAGGAGGGGATCACAAATGCTGTGCGCCACGGAAAGGCAAAGGAGATCAACATACTCTTCCAATTTGTTGATAGTGTTGTAAATATCGAGATTACGAATGATGGGACCGGGTGCAGCTCGATCAAAGAGGGTTTTGGGCTCAGGCATATTAGAGAAAGAGTAGAAATGCTAAAAGGGAAAGTTGAGTTTTTTAGTGGAGCGGACACAGGTTTTACAATCAATGCGACAGTTCCAATAAGGTGGGGATGAGATGATGATTAAAGTGTTAATTGCTGAGGACCAGGAAATTATAAGGCAGAGCCTTGAAATTATGTTAAGCAACAAGTCGGACATTCAGATTGTTGGGTCGGCGGAAAACGGCAGAGAAGCGATAAGGTTGACCAGAAAGGTCCTTCCGGACGTGATTCTTATGGATATCCGCATGCCTGAAATGGATGGGGTACAATGTATCCAAATTATTAAGGAAGCTTTGCCTCAAATAAAGATTATTGTGCTTACAACTTTTGATGACGATGAGTATGTTTTTAATGCTTTAAAAAATGGAGCGAGCGGATACCTTTTGAAAGGTATTTCGGTAGGAGAGCTGGTAGAAGCGATCAAGATCGTATATAAGGGCGGAGCGTTAATCAATCCTAACATTGCCACGAAGGTGTTTAAATTTTTTTCTCAGATGGCCAATGCAGATTACAGAGTGAATGTAACTGAAAATGAGGTTAAGGATTTAAATACGACTGAGCTAAAAATCATTCAGTTGATCGGCATGGGATTATCAAATAAGGAGATAACTGACAGATTAAAATTCAGTGAAGGAACCGTTCGGAATTATATAAGCAACATATTGAGCAAGCTTGGTCTTAGAGATCGAACTCAAATTGCCATATTTGCAGTTCAAACCGGCATCACAATGAAAAAAATTGAGAAGTAGGGTGATGGCATTGAGTGTTAAGAAAGTAGCCATAATTATCGCTGCGATACTTTTGGTAATGATTCCTGCTCTGTTACTTGTTAATTACAATAGGGTCAAAAAGCCTGTTGTTTTGGAGCTCGGAATATTTTCCGGAAGTAATTGGGATGTGCCTAACTGGCAGAGATACAAGATATTTGATGAAGCAATTGAGGAATTTGAGCGTTTAAATCCCAACATTAAAATCAAATACAGAAGCGGAACACTAAAAGATGATTATTCCGAGTGGCTCGCACAAAAAATAGTAACAGGCCGGGAACCCGATGTGTTTGCTGTTTTACCGTCTGACTTTAATACGCTGGCTTCCATCGGGATTTTGAAAAATCTTGATGAACTGATCGCAGGAGATAAGGACTTTGACATAAATAGAATGTATGAGAATGCCGTGAAAACCGGACAATTTCAGGGTTCGCAGTATGCGCTGCCCAGTGAGGTGGTGCCGGTACTGATGTTTGTAAATAAAACGCTGCTTCAAAAGGAAGGAATACCGATGCCGCAGGACGACTGGACATGGGATGATTTCAATATTTTATGCAAGAAGTTGACCAAGGATACGGATGGTGACGGAATTATAGACCAATTCGGTACGGCCGGTTTTACGTGGCAGCATGCAGTATATACCAATGGTCAGCAACTGTTTGATGCAAATGGAACAACGGCTTGTTTCGACAAATCTGGTGTGCTGGAAGCCATAAAATTTGTGAGAGATATCCATAAACTGAGTTTAAATGCCAAAGTGGAAGACTTCAACAGTGGCAGGGTGGCATTCAGTCCCTTTACATTTCCTTCGTACAGGGTTTATAAAAATTATCCATACAGGATAAAGATGTTTAATAAATTCGACTGGGAGTGTATCAAGCTCCCACGAGGGCCGCATGGCCGAAATGCTTCGGAGTTGTATAACTTTCCCATTGGGATAAGTTCAAGAACCAGGCACATAAATGAAGCGTGGAAGTTTTTGGAATTTTTAACTGTCAATGAAGCAACACAAATGAATGTTTTCAGATATTCACAGGGCGTTCCTGTCCTTAGAGGTGTTGTAGAGTCCAAGGAAGCGGAAGACATTGTATTCAAAAATAATATACAAAACGAAAATTTTATCGATACGAAAGTGCTTGGGCAGATCATCGAGCAATCAATTGTTACGCCGAGATTTCAAAAGTATGAACAAGCAATGGGTATGGCAGATAAGGAAATTTTTCAGATCATAGAGGGAGGTAAAAATCCTGAAGATACGCTGTTAAAGCTTAACCGGGAATTAAAAAGTTTTTTGAAACAGTAGTTTTGAGAGGTGGTGTTCTGACATCCCCTCTTTTCAATATTCCATAAAAAGTTCAATTTCATCTGAGAATTTCAAATTCAGCACAAGTATATGCAATGATGACAAATGTCATATTGATTTGGTGACAAAATACATGTGCTCAAAAATTTTACCTGTTTTATAATAAGTGCATAAAGGCAAGCACATAAAATATCAATACAGGCCGATTGATAGCACGATCATTTCCCGTGGAAAAGATAGGACAGAAACAAAAAAATCACAAATTGAAAAACAGGAGGTTACTATTAAATGTTAAGGAAAAAGTTATTATCAATTTCGTTAGCAGCGATGTTTGCGGTCACTTCATTAACTGCCTGCGGTTCCCAGCAAGTCAAACCGCAGGATGCGAATGCAAACGCAGAAACAAAAGCACCTGAACCAGCTAAAGATACCAAGAAAACTAGGAAATTCGGTGCAACCTATATGGAATTAAACAACCCGTTCTTTGTTGCATTGAATGACAGTATCAAAGCAGTTGCCGAATCTAAGGGTGACACCCTGGTAGCCCTTGATCCTGCAAAGGACCAAGCAAAACAGATAAGCCAGATTGAAGATCTTATTGCACAAAAGGTGGATGCCATATTCTTAAATCCTGTTGATTGGAAAGGTGTTAAGCCCGCTCTTGATGCAGCAAAAAAAGCAGGTATACCTGTAATAAACGTTGATGCTCCGGTTTTTGACACAGATCTTGTTACGGCAATTGTTGCATCTGACAACTACGGTGCAGGTAAACTCGTATTCGAAGATGTAACCAAGAGGTTAAAGGGTGGTAATGTTGTTTTACTCGAACATCCAACAGCTAAATCAGCGATAGACAGAACGAAAGCTTTTGAAGATGCTATTCAAGGCAAATCAGAATGGAAAATTGCTGCTAAACAGACATCAGACGGTCAGTTGGAAAAGGCAATGCCTGTAATGGAAAACATTTTACAGGCTCAAAAGAAGATTGATGTTGTTTACGGACTTAATGACCCGACAGCGATGGGCGCTCTTGCTGCAATGCAGGCTGCTAAGAGGGACAAGGACGTATTGATTTACGGTGTTGACGGTGCTCCTGAAGCAAAGAAAATGGTTAAGGAAGGCAAGTTAACCGGTACAGCTGCTCAATCACCAAAGGGAATTGGTAAGACTGCTGCTGAGATAGCTTACAAGATCTTAGCAGGTGAAAAGGTTGAAAAGGATACCAAGGTTCCTGTAACACTCATCACTAAGGACAATGTTGACCAGTTCGGAACGGACGGATGGCAATAATAACAAGGAAACTGAAGGCGACGTGGATTAAAGTGAAGTTTTGCCCGGATCAACCGGGCAAAACTTTAAATTTATGAATGTGAAACTGAAAAGAGGTTGAGGGTAGAGATGGATAATATTATTTTAAAAATGAATAACATCCATAAGCGTTTTCCTGGTGTATATGCGTTGAATTCGGTAAATTTCGAACTGGAATACGGAGAAGTCCATGCTCTGCTTGGAGAAAATGGAGCTGGAAAATCCACGCTGATAAAAATACTTGCCGGCATCTACACGGTAGACGAAGGAGAAATATTCATAAAGGGTGAAAAGTGCAATATTACAGGTGTTCACGATTCACAAGCAAAAGGAGTTAGCGTAATACATCAAGAGTTATGCCTTGTACCGTATATGACAGTTGCGGAAAACATTTTCCTTGGAAGAGAAAAAACGTTAAAAGGAACTGGATTTGTTAAGGCGGCTGAACTGAACATTGAAGCGCAAAAATTACTGGATTCGCTGGGCCTTGATATAAAAGCGACAACAAAAGTATTCAACTTAAGCGTGGCTCAACAGCAGATGGTTGAAATAGCGAAAGCCCTTTTTGTTGATGCTGAAATTATCGTAATGGATGAGCCGACTGCTTCCTTAACTGAAAAGGAAGTTGACATGCTCTTTAAAACAATCAATGATTTGAAGAAGAAAAATATCTCAATCATATATATATCCCATAGAATGGAGGAGCTCTTTAAAATAACCGACAGGGTAACGGTTATGATGGATGGAAAGTATGTCGGAACAAAGATAACGTCACAAACAACAAAAGATGAACTTATTTCTATGATGGTTGGAAGAGAGCTTACCGAGCTTTATAAGAGGAGTGAGCACCAACGGGGAGATGTGGTTCTGGAAGTCAGAAATCTTAAACGAGGAACAATATTAAACGATATAAGCTTCAGTTTGAGAAAAGGAGAGATTTTGGGAATATCCGGTCTGGTCGGAGCAGGAAGAACTGAACTGGCAAGGGTGATCTTCGGTATAGACGGCATTGATTCAGGCAGTATTGTGGTAGAAGGTAAAGAGGTAAATATAAATTCACCGTTAGATGCAATGAACAATGGTATAGCTTTAGTGCCGGAGAATCGAAAGGAACAGGGGCTGGTACTTATACAGAGTGTAGGTTACAATATAACACTTCCTGTGCTGAAGGAATTTATAAAGTTTATTAGAGTTGACAAAAAGGCTGAAGATACAATCATATCCAAATATGTTGAAAAGCTTTCAATCAAAACTCCTTCATCCAAGCAGCTTGCAGGAAATCTGAGCGGAGGTAACCAACAAAAGATAGTTATTGCAAAATGGCTTGCTACAGCTCCAAAGGTTCTGATTCTGGATGAGCCTACAAGGGGTGTGGATGTCGGTGCCAAGGCGGAAATCTATGCAATTATAAGCATGCTTGCAAAGCAGGGAGTAGCCATAATAATGATTTCATCTGAACTTCCTGAAGTAATGAACATGAGCGACAGGGTAATGGTAATGTATAAAGGGCGGATTACCGGAACCGTTGACAGGAAGGACCTTGACCAGGAGAAAATAATGCACTATGCGACTGGAGGTATAAAACATGCAAACTAATGTGAATAAAGCAAAAGGTGAAATTCAAATTGAAAACAGGTTTATCGGTGGAATATATGCTTTTTTTAAAGATAATTTAGGTATTCTTATAGGGCTTATGGCCATGTGTATAGCATTGACATTCTTATCTCCGGCTTTTTTGACACCAGAGAATATATTGAATGTATTAAGACAGGTTTCGACAAATGCAAATCTGGCTATTGGTATGACACTGGCTATCATTATCTCCGGAATTGACCTTTCGGTAGGATCGATCCTCGCATTATCAGGAACGGTAGCGGCAGGCCTTATTACCAACAACCATATGCCGGTAGCTCTGGCAGTGCTAATCGGATTGTTCATCGGAACAGCGCTTGGATTTATTAACGGTACCGTAATTGCAAAAACGGGAATGCCTCCATTTATTGTAACGCTGGCCATGATGCAGATTGCAAGAGGAGCCGCTTATGTATATACAAATGGTATGCCGATAAGAACGATGGTTCCTGAGTTTAATGAGCTAGGGAATGGATATCTTGGTCCTATCCCTCTACCGGTAATTTATACAATAGTACTTGTTATCGGAGTAAGTCTGCTGCTTGGCAAAACAAAAATGGGAAGATATATCTATGCAGTCGGTGGAAACAGAGATGCAGCAAGATTTTCAGGGATAAAAATCGCTAATGTGGAAGTCGTAGTATATACCCTTTTAGGATTCCTGTGTGCAGTAAGTGGCGTAGTACTTTGTGCAAGAATGTATTCTGGACAGCCTACAGTGGGAAACGGCTTTGAAATGGACGCTATCGCGGCATCTGTACTCGGCGGTACCAGTATGTCGGGAGGCATAGGTAAAATCGGAGGTACAATTATTGGAGTATTTATTATAGGCGTATTGAACAACGGCCTTAACCTACTTAACATCAATTCGTTCTGGCAGTTGATTGCAAAGGGCGCTGTTATACTGATTGCAGTTTATGTAGATATTTTAAAGAAAAAGAAGAGATAGGAATGAAGATTTCACTTATACAAGATATTAGATTCTAAGTGTATTAATATAATTCCACAAAGTAGTAATAATATGGACAAAAAATAGCCAAGGCTTAGACATGCTTTGAATCCTCCTTATAATGTCAGAGTCTTGGCTATATCCAAAATTGTTGTTCAATTTTAATAAGGAGATGATTATAATGTACGACGTTGTTGCACTTGGTGAGTTACTGATAGATTTTACACCATCGGGCTTATCCCAGGCAGGGAACGACCTTTTTGAAAGGAATCCGGGAGGTGCTCCTGCAAATGTTCTAGCGGCTGTATCCAAGCTTGGCAAGTCGTCTGCATTCCTTGGAATGGTCGGAAGAGATCAATTCGGTGCTTTTCTTAAAGAGGTCCTTGAAAGCAGTGGAATAGATGTGTCCGGGCTAAAGTTCTCTGAAACAGTGAATACCACCCTGGCTTTTGTTCACCTTAACGAAAGAGGGGATAGGTCCTTTAGCTTTTACAGGAATCCTGGAGCGGATATGATGCTGACTAGCGATGATATCAACTATGATGTCTTAAATAACTCAAAAATCTTTCACTTCGGCTCCATTTCCATGACCCATGAACCGGTAAGGACGGCTACTCTGGCTGCTTTGAGCTGTGCTAGGGAGAAGGGGATTATGATCTCTTATGATCCGAACCTGAGGCCTCCCTTATGGAAAAGCCTTGAGGATGCCAAAGAGAAAATAAAACTTGGACTTCAATATACGGATATACTAAAGATTTCCGAGGAGGAACTGGAGTTTATCACAGGGAAACAAAATCTTGAGAAAGGTTCTGCTGCTTTATATGACCAGGGCATAAGTGTGGTCCTTGTGACTATGGGGCCTAAGGGCTGTTTCTATAGGTATGCTGGGGGTATAGGCAGGCTTCATACGTATAACACCAAGGTGATAGACACTACAGGAGCCGGTGACGGTTTTCTGGGCGGTGTGCTATACAAACTCAGTGAAATGAGCCTTGAAGATATGAGCAGCATGAGTAGAGATGAATTTGAGAGCATCATTGACTTTGGAAATGCCGTAGGCGCCCTTGCGACTACCAAAAAAGGCGCTATTCCAGCAATGCCTGGACTGGAAGAGGTTCTTGAATGCCGGAAGAATATAAGTTTGCTTTTGTGTGAATAGAAATCATCACAGCAAAGGAGGGATTATCAAGGGCAGCAGCAACCTGATTAACCCTAAGGGTACAGCAACAAGAGCTGAAACCGCTGTAATTGTGTACAGAATTTTAAATAAGCAGTAGTTGGATGGTAAAGAAATTGCAGATATGGTGAAGAAGAGAAAGGCGGCAAAACAGTAGTTTGATTTTGACTTCTAAAAGACAGATAGGCTGTAAAAGCTTATCTGTTTTTTTATGCATAAAAGACACCCCTTGTGGAAAAAGTAATAGGTAAATGTTGATAAGGGTGTGATATCATGGAAAAAGAACTTTACTCTGTGGATGACGTGGTATATTTCAGTCCTTCCAAATCAATGGAATTGTACAGAAAATACCTTAATCCCGGGTTTATAAAGATGCTTTCGCTCATAGGCTTTGACAAAGTATATAGAAAAGCGGAGGGCTGTGTAGTAACGGACATGGAAGGGAAGGAGTACCTTGATTTCCTTGGAGGGTATGGGGCGGTCAACATCGGTCATAACCATCCGAAGGTTATAGAAGCGCTGAGAAAGGTACAGCAGTACCCGAACATACTTCAGGCCGGTATAAATCCTTTTGCGGCGGCATTGGCAGCGAATCTGGCAACATTGACGGAGGGGAAACTGACACGGTCGTTTTTCGGCAACAGCGGTGCTGAAGCGGTAGAGGGAGCCTTGAAGCTGGCACGGATTGCATCGGGTAAAAACAGAATTCTTTACTGCAAAAATTCCTTTCACGGGAAAACCTTCGGTGCTTTATCCGTTACCGGCAGGGAAAAGTACAGAAAGCATTTTGAGCCCCTTTTGGCCGGCTGTGACGAAGTGGAGTATGGAAATCCCGAGAGCCTGGAAGAGAAGCTCAAAGAGGGAGGGATAGCGGCTTTTATACTGGAACCGATACAGGGAGAAGGCGGCATCATTGTGCCTCCCCAGGGGTATCTGAAGGAAGTTCGGAAACTCTGCGACCACTATGAGGTACTCCTCATAATGGATGAGATTCAGACGGGTTTCGGCAGGACAGGTAAAATGTTCGCCTACATGCATGAAGATATTGAACCGGATATCCTGTGCGTGGCGAAATCACTGGGAGGAGCGATTATGCCCATTGGTGCCTATATGACCCGCGAAGAAATATATCAAAGAGCCTACGGAAAAGCGGACCGGTGTCTTTTGCATACCTCTACATTTGGCGGTAATACCTATGCCTGTGCAGCGGCCCTTGCAGCACTGGAGGTGATATGCAGCGAAGAACTTGCCCAGAAAGCTGCGGAAAAAGGAATTTATCTTATCACAAAACTGGAGTGGCTCAAGAGCCGATACGGAGGCCTTCAGGAAGTGCGTGGCAAGGGCCTTATGATCGGTCTGGAATTTGACCAGCCGTATTCAAAGATGTTGAATCTGCTGACCAAGGGCATGGTGGAGAATTTAAGCAGTGAATACTATGCTTCTCTGGTTGCGGGCAAGCTTTTGGAACGTTATAACATTATTACAGCGTACACACTGAATAACCCTAATGTCATTCGTATCGAGCCTCCACTGACGGTGAGCATGGAGCAAATCGACAAACTGCTGGAGGCGCTGGAAGGAATTTTCAGCCAAAGCAGGGGATTTATCCGGATGGCCGCCGGGAGCATTAAAAACCTGCTGTAAAAAAGCTAGGGTGGAATAAAAAGGAAAGGCTTGTTTTTCATACAAACTTTTCTTCTATTGCTTAAATTTCAATTATTTAAGCATAATTCACCATATTATGTATAAAACCTCAATAATTAATTAATAATAAGATTGAACATAAACTATTAACCAATTTAGGGAGGTAATATAAATTGAAGGCGACTGGGATAGTTCGAAGAATAGACGATCTAGGAAGAGTAGTAATTCCAAAGGAAATCAGACGGACATTACGAATTAGAGAAGGAGACCCTCTTGAAATATTCACGGACAGAGAAGGCGAAGTCATATTGAAAAAGTACTCACCCATCGGTGAACTCAGTGACTTTGCAAATCAGTATGCGGAGTCTCTTTACAAAACCAGCGGGCATACTACCTGCATCGCTGACAGGGATACAATCATAGCAGTTTCCGGTCCTACCAAAAAGGAGTTCATGGATAAATCCCTAAGCTCTGAAGTGGAAAAGATCATCGAAGAGAAAACTACGCTATTGGTAAAATCTCCGGATGAAAAGACCATTTCTATTACAGCGGATGATAACGGCGATAGAAAGTATACTTCCCAGGTGGTTTCACCGATTATATCCGAAGGGGACCCCATTGGAGCAGTAATCATGTTTTCAACGGATCCGAATGCACGCATGGGTGAAGTGGAAGCCAAGCTGGCACAGTCAGCAGCAGGGTTTCTGGGTAAACAAATGGAGCAATAATAATGAGTACAATAAATAAAACAGACAGATAACTCAAAGTATCTGTCTGTTTTATTTATTGTATTGAACCTACCCGAGGGCAACGTCCAGCAGCATCATTACGGCAAAGCCTACCATGGTGCCAAGGGTAGCAACGTGCGTATTGCCCGAAGTCTGCGATTCGGGAATCAGCTCCTCCACCACGACAAAAATCATGGCACCGGCAGCAAAGGCCAATGCATAGGGGAGAAGCGGCTGGATATACATAACGGCTGCTGCTCCTATCACACCGGCGACAGGCTCAACCAATCCGGAAACCTGACCGTACCAGAAGCTTTTGAACCGGGACAGGCCTTCCCGTCGAAGCGGAATGGAAACGGCCGCTCCTTCGGGGAAATTCTGTATGCCGATTCCTAGGGCAAGGATGGCAGCCCCTGCCAAAGAAGCGGAAGGCAGCCCGGAAGCGGCAGCACCGAAAGCCACTCCAACGGCTAAGCCCTCCGGTATATTGTGCAGTGTTATGGCCAAAACCAGCAAAATGCTTCGCTGCCAACCGGTTTTAATCCCTTCGGCTTCTTCTATGGGAGCTTCCAGGTGAAGATGCGGAAGAAATTTATCTACCAGCCGGAGAAACACACCGCCGAGGAGGAACCCGATGACAGCCGGAACCCAGGGCTGGAGGCCGGATTGTTCTGCCATCTCTATCGCAGGATTCAACAGGGACCAGAAGCTGGCGGCAATCATGACACCTGCCGCGAAGCCCAGCATCCCATCCAGTACTTTACGGTTAATATTTTTGAAAGCAAATACCAGTGCCGCACCCAGCGCCGTCATAAACCAGGTAAAGCCAGTTGCAAACAATGCATTGAGCACAGGTCCGGTTTCACTAAAAAGATTGTTAAACATAATAGAACCCCTTTCTTTTACAAATGTTACACATCCACTCCATTTTACCACGAGTAAAGAGAAAATAAACACGAGTATTGTAGTGAAACATAAATTTTAGTCCTCCAGTCGACCCATTATCCCCCTCTCCTAATGTCCTGCTATACATTACCCATAACGGTGGAATAGAATTACAATTATGTAAGATGGCTAAGATACTGATTTAGTAGCACCTTGCGGTTCTAACCCTCATCCCCTAGCCCCTTCTCCCAAGCTTGATAGAAGGGGAGAATCGGATTCCTCACCCTCCAACTCCCTCTACCAAAATTGGTAAAGGGAGTTGGAGGGTGAGGGTTAAACCCATAAACTAGTATTATAGCAGCATTCTATACTGGGGGAGGAACTTCCCGTTTTGTTTCTAATTCTGCGGGTAGTAGGTAGCATTAGGTGTAGGCCAATTTAATTTATGTATCTTTCCTGTATTAACGGACAGCCCCTGCCTGGTCGGTTAAAATATAACTTCCGCTATCATTGTGCTACACCCTGCGTGGATGCCACGAAGGGCCCGCACAAAAGCGGAAGTAATATTTTAACTCTCCCTTAATATAAATTGAATAAGATCAGTTTGCAGGGAGAAAAAAATTGAAAAATGGACAGTCTTTCTTAAAGGGTGTAGTGCTGCTTACCGCAGCGGGAATTATAGTAAAACTTATCGGTTTCATATACAGGGTTATACTGACCAATCTTCCGGGATACGGGGATGAAGGTAACGGAATCTATGGGGCGGGGTATCAGGTATACATGATCCTGTTTGTACTCTCAACCACAGGCTTTCCCGCTGCCATCTCAAAAATGGTGGCGGAAAAAATGGCAGTGAGAGACTGGCGGGGAGCCCATAAGATATTCAAAGTCTCCTTATGGCTCTTGGCGTGTATCGGTTTTACGTCATCCGCCGTATTTTTTATGGCTTCCCGGCATATCGCCCAATGGATCGCGAATCCCAGGACCGTGTATACTATGATGGCCATATCACCCACCATCTTCTTTGTTTCCATTATGGCTGTATTTCGAGGTTATTTTCAAGGCATGCAGGACATGCGGCCGCAGGCCAATTCCCAGATTGTCGAGCAGATAGCAAAAACGGGGATTACGATTTTACTGGCATACCTGCTTCTGCCGTATGGCGTTGAATTGGCTGCAGCCGGTGCTACCCTTGGCACCACCCTGGGCGCCGCCACAGGAGCCGCCTACCTGTGCAACCTGTATAACAAGAGAAAAGACCAGCTGCGGAAAAATATACGGGACTTTTATACTCCCTGTAAACAGGAGGGTACCGCCAGCATTATCCGAAAGCTGCTAAAGCTGGCAGTACCGATTTCTCTGGGTGCTGCGGTTCTTACCATTGGAAATCTCGTAGACCTGGCTACCGTCATGCCGCAGTTGGAGAGAGCCGGGTTCAGTAATCAAAATGCCAACCAGCTTTATGGCATACTGACCGGAAAATGCTATGTCCTCACTCATTTTCCAATAACGGTAAATGTGGCCCTTGCTACCAGCCTTGTGCCTGCCATCGCGGCTTCCATGGCAATTAAGGATTTCCGTACTGTAAGGGACAAGATTGAAACATCCCTGAAATGGAGCATGCTGATTGGCCTTCCGTCCTCCGCCGGGATCGCTATTCTGGCGCAGCCCATTCTGGAGCTTCTTTTTCCCGGAACCAGCGAAGGAGCGTATTTGCTGGTTCTGAGCGCCATGACCATTGTGTTTATCGGAATGACCCAAACCCTTTCCGGAATTATGCAGGGACTGGGCCATGCAGTCATTCCTGCCATAAGCTTTTTCATTGGAGCTGTAGTAAAGCTTATCATTAATTTTACCCTGGTTCCTGTTCCGCACATTAATATAAAAGGGGCTGTATACGGAACCATCGCCTGTTACATACTATCCACGATAATAAATTTTACCGTGTTGGTAATAAAGTTTAAGTTGAATTTAAATCTGTATAACCTTATAATTAAACCCATAGTGGCAACATTTGTCATGGGGATTGCCACCTATTACGGCTATGGCTTTCTTTTAGATGTAACGGGGAGTAACCCGGTTGCAACCCTGGGATCCATAGCGGCGGCTGTTATGGAATTTGGGCTTGTGATCCTTATTCTGGGGGGAATCAATGAGAGGGAGCTGGCTGTGCTTCCTTTGGGCAGGAAGCTGTCGGCTGCCCTTGTGAGGATGAATATAATAAGGAGATAAACAAATGTTGAAGGATCGATATGAATTTCAGGACTTACTGGAAATAATGCAGGTTTTGCGGAGGGAGGACGGATGTCCCTGGGATCGGGAACAGACCCATCAGAGCCTGAAAAAATACCTGATTGAAGAAACCTATGAGGTGCTGGAAGCCATTGACCTGAATGATAAGGCCAAGGTGGCGGATGAACTGGGGGATCTGCTGCTGCAGATTGTATTCCATGCCCAAATCGGTGCAGAGGAAAAAACCTTCGATATCAACGATGTAATCACTGCCATCTGTCGTAAAATGATTTTACGGCATACCCATGTGTTCGGAGAGGACAAGGCGGAGACTGCAGAGGATGTCCTGCAGAATTGGGAGGCGATTAAGAAAAAGGAAAAAGGCATCGAATCCCAGACGCAGGTACTAAAGGATGTACCGGCGAATCTTCCTGCCCTGATGAGGAGTTACAAGGTGCAGCAGAAAGCGGCTCAGGTTGGTTTTGACTGGGAGCATGTAAATGATGTGTTTGATAAGGTTGATGAAGAAATTAATGAACTCAGGGATGTATATACGAGTAAAAATATGGAAAGAATAACGGATGAAATGGGAGATGTATTTTTTGCCCTGGTCAACCTGTCAAGGTTTCTGAAAGTTCAGCCGGAGTTGGCCCTTACCGGTACCATCAATAAGTTTATCAACCGGTTTGAGTACATCGAAAGGGAAGCCGCCAAGGAAGGTAAAAAACTGGAGGAAATGACACTGGCAGAGATGGATGCGCTGTGGAACAAGGCGAAAATACATATAATCCAGGAAAATGGTTAAAATGAATGTATACAAACATTGGGAAATAGGCAATAAATTATATACAAAGTAAAAAATACCAAAGGAGAGTAGAAAAACGATGAATAAAGGTGAATTAATTGCCAGTATGAGTGAAAAAGGCGAATTGTCAAAAAAGGATGCGGAAAAGGCACTGAATGCATTTATCGACAGTGTACAGGAAGCGCTGGTAAAAGGCGATAAAGTACAGTTGGTGGGCTTTGGCTCCTTTGAAGTAAGAGAAAGAGCAGAAAGAAAAGGCAGGAATCCACAGACAAAAACTGAAATCTTAATCCCTGCATCAAAGTCACCTGTTTTTAAGGTAGGAAAGGCTTTGAAGGACGCTATAAATCAATAAGGCGCCATAAAATAATTACATAGTCTTTTTTGCGGGCCCGCCATGGTATCCATGAAGGGTGTAGCAAAAGTATAGACTATGTTATTATTTTACAAGCCCTAAGGCGTAAACGATGGCTGTGGGTGATAGAAGCTCATAGCCTTTTGTTTTTCAGGTTTGTACCGACTTATATAAGGTGCGATGGAATTTAGCTCATTCGAAAACCACACAGCCCCGGAATCGTTGGCTGCATAATTCTCAAATGAGCAGTTTCCAATCGGATGCTATATAAAATGTAAATACAAGGGGGATTGTACCAATGAGGATGGACAAATATTTAAAAAATTCCAGATTGATAAAAAGACGTACTCTTGCTGCCGAGGCTTGTGAACAAGGGAAAATAACCATAAATGGAAAAGTAGCAAAGCCCAGCTCGGAAGTGAAGGTGGGAGACATTATTGAAATCCAGTTTGGAACCGGTACTACAAAAGTAGAAGTTACGGCTGTATCGGAGCATGTTACAAAGGACAGCTCCAAGGAAATGTATGAGATCCGATAGAAGATGAACTATATAGGATAAAAAATAACCTTTAGAATCGTTCTAAAGGTTATTTTTTTATTTGTACATGCATATTAATTTTATGTGGAGTAGTATTTGTACTCTGGAGAAGAAGGGTAAATAGCGACGGGGGGATTAGAATGGTTGAAGATAAAAAGACGATGAAGCCGAAAGTTCAGAACCTTATACTGGAAAGCCGGGAGAGACTGAGTATCACCGGAGTGATCGACGTGGAAAGTTTTAATGATGAATGCATTATTGTAGATACAGAATTAGGTGTTCTCGCCATAAGAGGAGAGGATTTGCACATCAGTAAATTGAACCTTGACAGCTCGGAACTAAATGTCGAAGGTGATATTATCAGTCTGGAATACAGTGATACCGAAGGCTCCAGGGGAAAAGGTGGCTTCTTCGGAAGACTTTTCAAGTAGAAGGCCGGTGATGTAGATTGCCGACCATAGTGAGTAGCCAGGTTCATATATTTCTGTGGTCTGTTCTGGGAGGAGCGGCCATAGGCTTTATTTACGACCTTTTTCGGATAAAGAGAAAGACGGTTAAAACAGGTGCACTGTTTACCTGGTTGGAAGACTTTCTTTACTGGGTACTGGTGGCTTTGATTATGTTCCTGCTCGTTTACTATAGTAACGACGGAGAGATAAGAGGGTATATCTTTCTGGGAACTGCCATCGGTGTTGTTTTGTATGCGCTCCTGTTAAGTAAGAGTGTAATCAAAACATCCATGTTTATTATTCACCTTATCGGTAAGATTTGCCGTACCCTGTGGAAGGTGATAAGCTATCCTGTTAAAATCCTATTGAAAATCCTGAGGGTTCCAGGACGGTTCATAGCTAAAAAAACCTCAGCGGCCAGCAGAAGAGTCAAAAGATCAGGAAAAACCGTATTTGCTAGAGCATCAAACTGGGGTAGAATTTTTAAGCACATAAGAAAAAAAATATAGCGCTGCGGCAGGAATTTACATGGAAATATAGAATAATTATATTTATGTAAAGTTTCAAGCCGGGGAGGTGCCAGCGTGAGCAAAGGAAAAAAACCCAAGCTGGGTTTGATTGTAACAGCAGTCATTGCAGGCTATTTTATATATAATATAGCCGGGCAGGAAAGTTTGTTGGACAAAAAACAGAATGAAAAGAAACGGATTGAGGCTAGCATCGAAGAGCAGAAACAGTTGAATGAGGATCTCAAGAAGCAAAAGGAAGAGGTTAACAGTGACCAGTACATAGAGAGAATCGCCAGGGAAAAACTGGGGATGGTTAAACCGGGGGAAAAGGTATTTTCAGATATAAATAAGTAAGGCACTGCGTGCTATTATTTTACAAGACAAAGCAGGATCAAGGCGGATGACTATTGAGAAATAGGCGTCTGCTTTTATTATTGTCCAGGAAAGTTCTCTTTCCTGGACAATAATAAAACATTGAATTTATGCGCGTGCCAGCTTTTCCTCATGCTTCGGAAAGGCACATGCGCAAACAAAAGTGGCAAAGCCGCCTTTGTTATTTGCCGGAAACCATACATTGGAAATTATAGGTGCCAAAATGTCAACCAAAAACCGACGGAAATTCTTTAATGCCGCTGTAAGTAACGCTTGACGAAACTGTATACTATACTATATAATCGAAGTACTTGAAAATGTAGGGAGGATTCTTTTTTATATGCTGGTTGAGGTAGGAAAAGTTGTTGAAGGAAAGATTACCGGCATTACCAATTTTGGGGCTTTTGTTCAGCTACCGGATGGGAAGACGGGTCTGGTTCACATCTCTGAAGTTTCTGAAGAGTATGTAAAGGATATTAAAGCACATCTGAAGGAAAATCAAACTGTAAAAGTAAAGGTTATTTCCTTAAATGATAACGGCAAGATCGGGTTATCCATAAAAAAGGCGCTCGAACCCAAGCCGAGGATGCGATCCAGCAGGCCTGCAGATGTTGATTGGAATCACAATAGCGGAGGAAATTCAATGTCTTTTGAAGAACGACTTGCGAAGTTCCTAAAGGATAGCGACGAGAGAATGCTGGACCTCAAAAGAAGTGTAGAATCCAAGAGAGGCAGCGGAGGCTATAGCAAACGGTCTGCCCAGTTTTAGTTCGTATTTTTGCAAATCCATGTTCAGAAATGGACTTGTATCAAAGGATGGCACAAATTGGACGTAAAAAGCTATTGACATTTAAGTTCCAATATTGTATACTATGTTAGTCGCCGTTGACGGCGGCATAATTTAAATGGTAATTTTGTATGTGCTCGTGTGGCGGAACAGGCAGACGCAACGGACTTAAAATCCGTCGGACTAATCCTCCGTGCCAGTTCGAGTCTGGCCACGAGCACCAAACAATTTTATATTATATCGCGGGATGGAGCAGTCTGGTAGCTCGTCGGGCTCATAACCCGAAGGTCGTAGGTTCAAATCCTGCTCCCGCAACCATAAAAAGCTTCTGATAATTCAGAAGCTTTTTTTATTTTATAAATTGAGTAGTCAATGTTGTTTGAATTTTTCAGTTCGAAAGACTGCAAAGGTGAGTTCTCTTGGTAATCTTTGTGGATATAATCCATTTTCATTAGAATGTATTTCTATTGTAACTCCTTTGTAACGATAGGGGTGGAAAGATTTGCTACTATAAAATAGAAGTCATGAAGATGGAGGAGCTTGTATGCACAGGAAAAAGATTATTGGGTTAAGTTTGGCGGCGCTTATGGTAGTAAGTAGTCCGGTATATGCAGCGGAGTCCAACGGTATAACAGCGGATGTAAAAATTGTACCCGTCTCTGCCAAAGTTCCGGCAGAGGAAAAGGTTGATGTGGTAGTTGCCAAGGAAGATGCATCTGTATCCGAGTTTATAAAGATACATTTGAAGATACCGAAGGTTCAAGGCTTACAAGATGTTCTTTATCAGGAAAAACTCAATGCTTCCATCTTGGACCGGGCGATGAAGGAAGCGGAGAAGATGGAGGCTCAGGCAAAGGAAGCGGCAGTGGAAGCAGAAAAGGGAGGATGGACATTCCGACCTTATGAACTGGATGTCTCTTATGAAGTAAAATCAAAGGGAGAAATTCTTTCCTTTACGGTGACTACCTACGCTTATATGGGAGGCGCAAACGGAATGCCCTGGATGGATTGCTACAACATCGATACGAAGAAGAGCAGAGAAATCGAACTGCAGGAGCTGTTTCAAGAGGGAGTGGATTATGAAAGCCTTCTGAATCAGGAAGTGTTCTCGGAAATTGAAGAACAAAAGAAGAAGTTTGAGGATGTATACTATTTTGAAGGCGATATGGGATTTAAGACCATTGCAGACCGGCAAGGGTATTATCTGCAGGATGGAAAGCTGGTACTCAGTTTCTCCAAATACTCTATTGCTCCCGGCGCGGCGGGGATGCCGGAGTTCAAGATTCCGTTGTATGTCCTGGGCCCTGCTTTGAAAAACTCTCAGCCGCTGATTACGGAAGGGACCTACTATAACTACAGGTATAACTTCCAGTTCAAAATTCCTCCTCTATGGAAGGACAAAGTGCAAGTCGTGGAAAGCTATGGGGTAAACGGGGCAAATGTGGAGGTTAACTTCCTGTACACTTCCCAGGAGGCAGACCCGAAGCAGCAGAGCCTGGGGACCCTATCTGTGGTAAATGCGGGAGATTATAAAGGGCAGGATGCTTCCAGGGTTTATAAAATAGCGCAAACGGAAGCCTATGTTTATCTGCTCTCTCTTCCCCAGTCCAACATCTATAAACCGGAAAGCGAAGCCGCAAAGGAGTATACACAGTGTAAAGATGCCTTGGATGGAGTGGATGACCTTTTTAAGGTGGTCAGTGTGAAGCATGAACTGGAAACTGCGGCACTGAATTACATAAAAATCAATAACAATAAAGTTGCCCTTGAGAATCCTATCTATGAGCTGGGAAACCGAACTACCATGGTACCTCTTCGGCAGGTTGTGGAAGCTTTGGGATATAGTGTAACCTGGAATGATGAAAAGCAAATAGTTGAATTGTCAAAAGGAGTTCAGTGGACAGCACTGAAAATCGGTGAAGATAATTACAGCTTTGCAAAGATGCTGATAAAACTAGGCACTGCGCCAGAGATAAAGGATTCAAAAACTTATGTTCCTTTGGACTTTGTAGCGAAGGTTTTAAAGGCAAATATAACGGTGGCAGAGACAGGAATGATTAGTATAACGCAGTGATAGGCAGGTAACAGAAGGGGAAAGTGGCTGGCTGTCATTGACAGGGGAACAAGAATAGCAGATAATGAAGAAGTTCATTTTTAGTTTTCTAGGGTTCCGCAGTAGTAAGCTGGCCAGGTCCAAGAGAAAACACACAGCCGCAGGCTGTGGTCACGGAGGGATAAAAGCCCGGGAGAATATCGTTAGGATATTCTCCCGGGCTTTATTGCTATTTGGGGACTCATAGAGTAAAGGAGGATGCAGTATGGCGTGGATTAGTTTGATTATTGCCGGACTTTTGGAGGTTGTGTGGGCGGTAGGTCTTAAGTACACCGAAGGCTTCAGCCGATTGGTACCGAGTATAGTAACCGTAGGGGGGATGGTGGCCAGTTTCTTTTTTCTGTCCCTGGCACTGAAAAGTTTACCTTTGGGTACTGCTTATGCCGTTTGGACCGGTATCGGCACCATCGGTACCGTGATCCTCGGGATGGTTTTCTTTAAGGAACCTGTGGATATGGTACGGATCCTTTTTATTATGACCATCATTGTCGGGATTACCGGCTTAAAGGTAACATCCGGACATTAATCGGGCAGCCAAAGCTTGTGAGAATACTCCAGGCCAACGAATAAAGGCTTATAAATTTCAGATTTATAAGCCTTTATTCAATAAAATTTAAAGGAGAATGCATAAAACTGCATAAAACGGGAAAAAATACTTATTGCATCAGTAGGAAAGCTGTGCTATACTTACTGTGTTGGAAGAAAACTTTATATATCGCGGGATGGAGCAGTCTGGTAGCTCGTCGGGCTCATAACCCGAAGGTCGTAGGTTCAAATCCTGCTCCCGCAACCATTAAATCAAGGTACTGTCATTTAGCAGTACCTTGATTTTTATTTGTTCTGCTTAAATACGGAATGGACTTATCCTCTCCGGCATATTCGAGATGGAGGCAAAGGACGGAATGATCGGTATCAACATGGGAATTCCTGTACCCGCTGTCTATTTCCCCTTTTGGAGAAGAGAAGGAATCCATGTATGGCGTGCAAAAGCCCAAGCAAAGATGTGGTAAATTTCTTTACCGATGGAAAGATCGTGACAATGAGTTTTTTTAAGTTGCTTTACATATCAATACTGTTCTCTCCTAACCATAAAAAGCTGGCAGAAAACTCTGCCAGCTTTTTTCCTGTATAGGGGCAATTGTTTTTTTAGTTCGTCTCGCAGTGGGCTGTCCGGTCTGACTTTTCTTTCGCATTATATTTATGTTTTATAAATTCGACATACTCCACTATCTGCTCGATGGCCTCCTGCGGCAATCCTGTCACATCCAGTCTGGGATATGCATCTGCTTCGCGTTGAAGCGTTCCTTGGAGGTTTCTTATATCCGAGTGGCCCAGGAGATAGTCTACGGAAACACCAAATAACACAGCCAGCTGTTTCAACATCGAGGCATCCGGCTCCCGGGTACTGTTTTCATAGCTGCTGATGGTTTGCTGCGATAAACCGAATCGGTTTGCCAGCTCTTCCTGGCTTAATTTAGCTTCTTTTCTAAGGTGACGAATTCGAATCATGGAAATCCCTCCAACTCTATTATACTGTATGAGAGGGCAGATTACAAATTAAAACTACAAAAAGTAGTAAAATGTCGGGAAATACATTGAAATACCCTTGTTTGGAGTGTAAAATAATAATATGTTACAACAAAATGTAGTAATTATTGAAATTCTAATAGAATATGTCTATAAAATAGCATATGCATGCCATAACATGGATTTACAGCAGAAAATGGGGGAACAAAAGATGGAACAGGAGTTAAAGGCCAAAGTCATAAGAGAACTACAGACCCGATTGGGGAAAGAGGTCTATATCAACGACCGTGAGTGGCTGGAGGCAAAGCGGGAAACTCTAAATGATATCTATGCAAACAAACTGTGCCTGTTTACTCAGGCAACACCGGAATATTTTTTGAACGTCATGGTAGAAGTGCTCATTGTCTTGAAACGGGTAGCTGCGTGAAAGCCTGTTTTTTTCCCTTTCCGAATCTTGTATAATAAAGATAATAAGTAGCTGCGTAAGAATGTGAAAAAGCGATTTTACAAGTTTTCCACATTCTCATACAGGGGGATATAAGATGGATATTCAAAGAATTGTCGTAACCGGAAGGCTTTTTCAGGAAATGGAGCCTTTGATATCCGGTGTATTATCGAAACAAATTCAGTTTTTACCTGAGGAAGAAGTTTCCCGGAATGTTCTGGCGTGGGCCGATGCCTTTGTTGCTTTTAAACCGGTAAGCAATTTTGACTTTTATAATATAAAATGGGTACATTGCCTGGGTGCAGGAGTTGATGGCTTCCTTTACAACAGGGAGTGGAAGAAGGATGTACTGCTGACGAGAACCAATGCTGCCTTCGGAGACAAAATCTCTGAGTACTGCATAAGCTATATGTTGGCTCATTTGCAGCAGCACGAAGCATTTAAGATCAACCAGGCTTTGCATCAATGGAGACGCATTGAACCCATTCCTTTTTGTAAGAAGAAAGTAGTCCTCTTTGGTACAGGAGTTATTGCACAGGAGGTTGCAAGAAAGCTGGGCTGTTTTCATGTCGTTCCTGATGGGATATCCTTAAGCGGCCAGGCCAGACCTGGCTTTAACCGGATTGTAAAATTGGAACAGGCAGCAGAACTGCTGAAGGATGCGGATTGGGTGATCAATACTCTACCTCTGACGGCGGGTACAAAAAATCTACTGAATCAGTCCATATTCAGTAAAATGAAGGGGGCCTGCTTTATTAATGTAGGGAGAGGGGCCACAGTGGAGGAACAAGCCATGATCAATGCCCTGGAAGCAGGGAATTTGCAGTTGGCCGTGCTGGATGTGTTTCCCGAGGAACCATTGCCGGAAGATTCGAAATTATGGGCGATTCCTGGCATACAAATAACACCCCATATCGCGGCGGTTACTTCACCTGAAGAGGCTGCGGTGGAATTTCTCAGTACATTGAGTGCGATTGAAAACAACAGATTCCCACTTTCCAATCAGGTGGATTACTTGCAGGGCTACTAAGATGCAGCTAAGGAATTACTTCCACTTTTTTGCGGGCCCTTCTCGGACGATGGACTTTATACCTTAATTTTTTCATAGCATCCAAATGACAGGTAGTTAGGTCAGTTGGATGCGGAGTAAATTTTTATAAAGTCCGACGGCCATGGGATTCATGCAGGGTGTAGCAAAACTATAGTGGAAGTTATTCTTTAGCTAATTAATCGGTAGCTCTGCTATTTTTTTGCCTATTATAGTTTTGCCGGTCCTTTTTACACATTGTTTTATGCTTCACCTCCAGCAGCACAGCATTTAACTCCCCACTGGTCAGTACGATCATGCTGCTCCAATACAGCCATAAGAGAAGAACAATAATAGCACCGATACTGCCGTAGGTTTTTGAGAAATTTCCAAAGTTATTTACATAAAAGGCGAAACCTATGGACAGGGCCAGCCAGCCAAGGGTGGAAAGAACGGCTCCCGGAAGGATGTCCCTGTAATAAACCCGGCAGTTTGGGGTATAGAAATAAAAAAGTATAAAAACCATCAAAGTTGCCACCAGAGTGAATAAAAAACGGATGGTATCCCACAAACCCTTGTAGGAGGAGTGAATACCCACCAGGTTAAACAGGTACCGGGTTATATACTCTCCAAAGATAACCAGAAGCAGTGAAAATATAATTATGATCACAAAGGCAATGATAAAGAAAATCGATATGAGCCGGACCTTCCAGAAGGGTCTGGTTTCCTTAAGCTTATAGGCTTTGTTAATTCCATGCATGAAGGCAAGAGCACCCGTGGAGGCACTCCAAAGGGTCGCCAGCATACCGAAGGATAGCAGGGCGCGGCTCCTTGTTTCCATCACATTTCTTATTACATCCATGACAAGAGTGTAGACTGTGTCCGGTAAAACAGCAGCTAACAGGGATAGGGATTCTATCGAGGCTATATTCGTATAGCTCGCAAGAGTTACAAAAAATATTAAAAAAGGAAAGAAGGCCAATATCAAATAGTACGTAACCTGTGCAGAGAGGGCCGCAATCTCATCCTGCTGAAACCGTACATACATCTCCCTAATAATTAAAAGTTTTTTCTTTGAAGACAATACCCATTCCTCCTGCTTATATCTTCCTGCAAGCAATCTCGGGGACGCAGGGGACAGCCATTCGGCTGGCCACTCCAACAGTCGGATAAAAGTTCCCTTCCTCCAAGAGGGCGGGACACAAAATAATCGCTGAAGAAAGATTTTCACTGACCCCAATTAATGTAATAATACTCTGGAAATTTTATTTTTATTCTTTGCAGAATAGCCTGCCTTCATTCAAATACCTAAAAATTCATTCCCTTAGAAAAAGGAAGAAAATACGAGAAAGAATGAGATTGGTTGTGGAGCATATAACAATTCTGCCAAGGAAGTCTTTCCTTTTTCTCTTTGACCCTAATTCAAGTTTGGCATTTGCATTCAACAGTAGTATAATACGTAATATAAGAAAACACTTTATATAGAGCAACACTCTATATAATAGAAATATGCGCAGTGGGGTTTGGTATGAACAGAAGTGCTAAGTTTACTATTTGGGATATTACGATGCTATGTATGGGAATTATATCTGCAGTTGCAGGAGCTTTACTGGTAGCTGCATGGTTTTGGGAAATGCCCATCGTCAGCTTTTTCTCGCAGATTGTTCTTCTGGCATTTTTGCCGGTGGTCATTATTTATGTTTGGACGGAGAAGGTTGTTGCGTGGATGAACATAGACAGTAAGGTACTGGATGCGATAGCCCTTGTATTACGTATTCTGGCTATTATCATGTTTATATTGTTTGCCGGTTCACGTATCCTGTCCATGTGCAGGGATATTCCCTATGCGGCCACTTCAAACTACTACCAGGTTCAAGGTAAGCCCATGCGTGTTGCAACCAACTCCGGAGCCCGGAGCAAGCTCTATGTAGCTGTTAATGGAATCCGGTTCAATGTAGGGGCAAAAACGTTGGAAAAGATCAACCGGAATACAAGCTACAACATCACCTATCTTCCTCACAGCAAATATGTGATTTCCATAAGGCAGGATAACCGGGTTGCTTTTGCACAAGGACAATAAAAGAATTCAGCAGCAGGCACTCTGATAGCGGTACATGGCACTTGCGGCACTGGAAAAATTTTTTAGTAAAAAAAGATGAAACTTGCTATTGACTTACTCATATGCGCCTGCTATAATAAGAAAGCGCGATGACGAGAGACATGCGTGAGTGGTTCATATGGCGGCGTAGCTCAGTTGGCTAGAGCATACGGTTCATACCCGTAGGGTCGTTGGTTCAAATCCGACCGCCGCTACCACAAATTAGCGAAATCTTTTGGTTTTGCTATTACGTGGCCCATTGGTCAAGTGGCCTAAGACACCGCCCTTTCACGGCGGTAACACGGGTTCGAATCCCGTATGGGTCACCAAAAAAGTTCTTGACAAGCCGCTTTGTTGATGTTAAAATAACAAAGCGGTGGTTAAGAAAAAAATGGCCCGGTAGTTCAGTTGGTTAGAACGCTAGCCTGTCACGCTAGAGGTCGAGGGTTCGAGCCCCTTCCGGGTCGCCATTATCTTACTACGCTGGTGTAGCTCAGCAGGTAGAGCAGCTGACTTGTAATCAGCAGGTCGGGGGTTCGATTCCGTCCACCAGCTCCATATGGGAAGGTTCCCGAGCGGCCAAAGGGGGCAGACTGTAAATCTGTTGCTTCTAGCTTCGATGGTTCGAATCCATCTCTTCCCACCAAAAACCCAAGGTATAATGCCTTGGGTTTTTTATTTGCTTCTTTGTCAATTGTTGGGTAACCATTTATATAAAGTGCGTCAAATAAAAGCAGGGAACAGTTTTAACTGTTCCCTGCTTTTATTTTCTTCGACTCAAATCTTTATCTTCAAAGTTTTTTGTTTGCCGTATAACGTAGAGTGGCCTGCCCTTCGCCTCATCGTAGATTCTTCCGATATATTCCCCTATGATGCCTAGTATGAGGAGCACTATACCGTTAAAAAACAGGCTGACAGCCATTGTGGATGCCCAACCCTGAATCGCCTTGTTTGTAAAAAACCGTTGGTAAAGCACAATAAGCAGGTAAATAAAACTAAACAGCGAGAGAAACATACCTGCATAGGAAGCCAATTTCAGTGGTTTGTAGGAGAAGGAGGTAATTGCATCAAAAGCAAATCGCAGCATCTTCTTCAAGGGATATTTTGTTTCACCTGCAAAACGCTTGTCTCTTGAAAACTCGACGGCCGACTGTTTAAAGCCGAGCCAGCTTATGAGACCGCGGATATAACGATTCTTTTCGTTTATATGCTTTAACGCATCACATACCTTTCTGTCTATGAGCCGGAAGTCTCCGGTATCTACAGGTATATCCACATCCGTCATTTTCCGCAGAAAACGGTAGAAGGCCTTGGAAGTGAATTTTTTAAAAAAGGTTTCACCTTTTCTTTCTGTTCTTTTTCCGTAGACAACATCGAAGCCTTCCTTCCACTTTTGAATCATTTTTGGAATCACCTCAGGAGGATCCTGCAAGTCACCATCAATTACGACAATGGTATCTCCTTCCGCAAAATCCATTCCTGCCGTAATGGCCACCTGATGGCCAAAATTCCTTGAAAAATCCACAAACTTAATATTTTTATCCGTTTCACATATTTCGCTAATAATTGCAGCGGTCTTATCCCGGCTGCCATCATTGACAAACACGATTTCATAAGGTTCTTGAACTGAATCCATCACCTGCTTTAACCGCTTATAGGTTTCTAAAACCACCAGTTCTTCATTATACATGGGAACAACTACCGAATGCATTACTTTATCAGACATAAACGGCCTCCTTTCAATAAATCCTCCCCCCAAAAGGGAAATAGTATATGTTTGCACTTCCTTAGCGCCATCTTAAAATATCCAGCTTTTAAACCATTTCAGACTGTCAATATAACCTTTGTTTACCTCCAGGCCCGACAAAGCAGGGTAGAACCATATAAACAAAACCGCTGCCAGGCACAAATAGCCGTAAACCCAATATTTTGCGTCCTTATAGCTTTCCATAAAGTTCTTAAGTACATAAACAATGGCTAAAATCATGAAAGGGACGGTAGAAAAGAAGTGGTAGATCCACGTAATTCTACTGACCAGTACCCAAGGGAGATATTGGAAGGCCATTGCTACAAAGACAACTGTCATTTTTTTGTCTTTTTTATAAATTGTAATAACCAGGGCCATAGCAATTGCAAATATTCCAAACCACCAGATTGCAGGATTTCCCATGGTTACAATGGTGGATACCTTACCCTGGGGGAGGTTGGAGCCGCTATAAAACCAGGTTGGTTTAAAGATCACCGGCCACTCAAACCAGGGGGAAGAGAAGGAATGCGTCGCCTGCAGTTTGCTATGGTAGCCGTACATCTGTTCCTGGTTATCCAGTACAAGCTGCAAGCCTGGTTTTGCACCCGGTACCAGCATGTAGGGAATATAGGAAAGATAATAGATCACTCCCGGTATCACCACAAAAAACAAAACACAGTAGAGCATGGTACCAATTTGGTATAAAGGAACAAAATGCTTCAACCATTCGGGCTTATTCGCCTTATTATCGGCTGTTATCCTTCTATAATCACGGTATTCCAATATCTTTGCCGTGAAGAACAGTACAGCCAGTCCGGCACCTCCATAGGCTGCAATCCACTTGCTGGCCACACCGATACCGAAAAACAAGCCGCTCAGGAAAAGCGGTCGCAAGGATTTCCTGAACCCCAGTTCATAGGATTTGTTTACATAATAGTCATACATGTAGTAATACATAAGTACGATAAAGAAAGTGCCGTAAACATCAATCGTAGCAATCCTTGTCTGGGTAAAATGCATAAAATCAAACATCATAAGGAATGCTGTACAAAAAGCATAGAATTTCTTATGAAAAAGCTTCCTGCCAAAAAGGTACATTAGAGGTATCATGGCCGCACCTACCAAAGTACCCATAACTCTCCAGCCAAAAGGATTCATTCCGAAAAGGGATATGCCAATGGCAATGATTATCTTACCTAAAGGCGGATGAGTCCACTCAAAAGGTTGAAGCTTATGAATGTGCTCAAAAGCAGTACGCGCATGGTAAATCTCATCGAAATACATATCGGTCATGTAGGAAGGCGTGTAGGTAAAGGTATCCTGCTCGTCAAATAAAAGATTAACACTGCCTGCATCTCCTGAATCCGACCGTATATCGGTGATCTTAAAATCCTTTACAGGCTCTTGCTTGCCATTCTCAACAATCGCAATCTCATTGAGCGTAGAACCTGGAACCTCGAAAATGAATTTAAGTTTATCCGTTTTAGCAGAGGTAGCTAGGGATTTCCAGGAAAAAATCGCTTTTTTCTCCTCTGTGATCAAAGGAACGGATTTTCCTGCCTTATCCATATACTCAACGCGGAATTTGCCATCGCCCAGGCCGCTGTAGTAATAGAGCTTTGCGACATCGATTTCTCTGCCGAAATCAAGAACAAATCCCTCGTCTGCTTTTGCCGGCTGCCATGAAGTTTGTGGTACCTTGAGGCTGCCAAGGTTAAAGAGGGCGATCAATAGGTATAGAAGAGTCATTGTGGCCATAATCGCCAAATCTTTTCTATCCAGCTTCAGACCGAAAGTACTTTCTTCCGGCGGCGTTATGTCCTTTTGTGCATTACCGGGTCGCCGCTGGCTCCGGTTGGAGGTTTTCGAGTTTACAAAGGCAAGCCCTGCCATCAGTCCTGCCGATAGAATAAGGAACAGAGCTGCAATTGCTGCAATGGAACCCTTGTTTGCGGCGGGTTGCGCTGGGGAAGCGGCTGCAAAGAAATTGACCGCTGATTTTCCCTCGGAAACTTTTGAAAGTTCTTCCACTACAAGGTCATCGAACCAGGCTTTACCGGTATTAAGACTCCCATATCCCCCTAGACCCAGAGTCACTACGATCTCTTTTTGTCCTTTATTGGTTTTACCATATAACTCTACATATTCCCAGTTGCTTCCACGCACATCCTTGGAAGTATCTGTGATGCCATCGACGGAAATATTTGCACCCTTTGCCCCAGTACCCACATTTTCAGTCTTTATCCAACAAGAAAGTTTATAATAGGTATTGGCTTTGACCTTGATTTCTTGACGGAATCTGGCATCAGTAGCGGTATTGTTCACAATCAATGCACTTTTCTGACCTGAATGTTTTTCACTCTCATCCAGTTTGAATTCAGCAATATCAGGCTTGTCCCCCCAGGCATGAGAAGTCCAGTCAGGCACTTTTTGGCCGGTACCTTCCTCAAAACCTGCATTCCGGGCAAGGTTGGCATTCCCGGCATATACTGTTGCAGTAAAAAATAAAAATAGCACAAAAGAGAAAAGGTATACTTTGACCTTCACTTTTTGACCCCCTTATAAGATAATTATGCTCCGGCTTCTGCAGCTCTCGGATTCTTTTCTACTTTTTCCTCATGGTATTCTTCATCTGTATTTATGGTCCAGGTATCATGAACATATTGGCCTGCCAGTATGTTTTTCGCAGCATAGAGACCGGTCATAATGGAGTGATCCATGTTGTTGTATTTAAACAGCCCGTACCTTCCGACAAGTTGCAGATTATTAAATTTTCTTAGATATTCTTCGATGACCCGCATATGTGCTTTATATCCCATCGCATAGGAAGGATAGGCCTTCGGGATTCTTACAATTGTATAATCCTCTATATCGGAGGCATTACAAATTCTTATCCGCTCAACCTCCTGTGCAGCCAGCTTAAACAGCTCCTCGTCCGGCATGCTCCATAGCTCGTCATTTTCATTGCAAAAGTATTCCAGTCCCAGGGACGTTTTATTGGGATCGGAAACCATGTCCTTACTCCAGTTTTTAAAGTTTTGAATTCTTCCGAGTTTTACTTCGGGAGAATGTATATATATCCAATTATCAGGAAAAACATCTTTTTTGTCAATTATTATATCGACCGTAAGAAGACTTCGGTAGGTAAGCTTGCCCACTGCTTCCAATATTTCAGGCTCCGGCTGCGGATTCATGATTTGCACCAGCTCAGTAATAGGGATGCTGGATATGAAGTCCGTGCCTTCCTCCACGTGGACATTGCCGTTTTCATCCGTGAATTCCACGCTTTTGACATGGAAATTTTCATGGTTTACACGTGTGATACGGCTTTTCAAGTTCACTTTATTTCCCAAGTCTTCTATTTTGTTTTTCATCTCAGTATACATCATGCCGGGACCGTAAACAGGATAATCAAATTCCTCGATCAATGTTTTTATATTGGTATTTTTCGGCTTAAATACGGCATTGATAATGGCTGTAGTGAGGGATAGCCCCTTAATCCTCTGAGCGGCCCACTCTGCTTGTATGTTTGAGCAAGGCATACCCCACACTTTTTCCGTATAGGTTTTAAAAAAAATAGAATACAGCTTTTTGCCAAAACGGTTTGAAACCCATTGTTCGAAGGTCTCTTCCTTATTATAGGGAGCCACTTTTGACTTAAAATAACTTAGAAGGATGACAAATGTATCAACGATGCCAACACCCATCAATGCATTCATGGCTGTCAGCGGGTAGTTGAAAAACTTATTTCGGTAATAAATCCTTGAAAGCCGGGGTGTTTTTCGGAAGTTTTCCTTTAGAACCTCATGCCATAGGGAATCTACCTCGTCAAACTTGGTAAAAAACCTGTGGCCTCCCAGGTCAAAATGGTACCCCTTATACTCTATAGTTTTGCTGATCCCACCTACCTGTTGGTCTGCTTCAAACAAAACACATCCATAGCCTTTCTTGGACAGCTCATAGCCGGCTGTAAGTCCTGCGGGACCGGCACCCATTATCAATGTTTTTTGCATAGGGTCATCTCCTTACTATTAAAAAACAATTTTCTTTCTGGCAATAAAGTTCCAGAATAGAACAATAAAGGTTGCAGCTATTTTGGAAGAGGTTTTGATAAATCCGTCACTAAGGAAGTAAAGCAAGCTATACATGAGCCTTCTGTCAATCAGTATGTATAGAATCAAGTTGCTCAGAAGGAGCCCCATAACTCCAATGATGGCAAACAATAGAAAATCCCTGCCAAAATCGAGAGTCTGCTTGTTGAAAACCCATTTCCTGCTTAAAAGGTAGTTTATGAGCAGCCCTGCGATAAAGGATAGGGTATTGGCAGCCAGATGGTTCATCCCAAAAGCATTTACTAAAAGTGAAAAAAGAGATATATCTACGACGGCTGAAATACCTCCCACAATAGCGTATCGGAAAAACTGCACTATGAAGTTGTTGCTCTCAAGAAAAAAGATTTTTCTTATGTATCCATCCATAGTTTCACCTCAAAAAATAAGTCTGCTTTTTTGAACTTGCAAAAGAATGGCTTCGACTCTTTTGTTTGCCATGTCCCGCTTGAGTGCCTGAAGACCCAGCAAAAAGTGGAAGTAATTCTCCTGCTACACCTTATTATGCTACCGACTACATATATTATACCTTAATATCTCACAATTTACCATAAAATGTATTGTGCTATCACATGATGGGATGACCTGTTACATAAGCAAGGGTACAGAAGGCAAGCAGCAATACCGAGATGCTTGTAAGCAATATGTCCGCAACTTTATTTTTCGAAAGTAAAGCCAGTATTATATAAATAGGGAAGATGCTCATAACGTACCTGGGACCGCTGAGAAGCCAGGTAGGCGAGATGCTGACAAATAAATAAACAAAGAAGTAGACCATATAGGAAGCTCGTATCTTATGGAATCCATATAATAATAAAACCATGGCACATAGTATGATAATAATCTGGGGGATCCATAAGCTGACACTTTCTTCCGGTTTCCATGAAACTGCATTTAAGACAAAGGTCTCCATATTGGCAAAAAACAGTCCGAAACTTTGGCTCCAGTGATCCTTTTGATACTCCAGAAATTTAAACCAGTCCCCTGTGACACTTTTATTAACCCCTAAATAGAGGAGGGTACCAAAAGGAATTAAAAAGAGAGATAAGCCTTTTTGCAAAAAATCCTTTATAGTTTTCTTGAACTCTTTCCCTTGTAAATGGTATACGACTTTGCACTGCACCAAGTATTCCACAAACACCGGGATTACAAGCAAAACGCCCAGGGAACGTGTAAAAGCAGCCAGCATGCCGCAGATACAGGCAATGAGCCAACGCTCTTTTCTGGCATAGTAAAGGGTCATAATGGAGAGCAGGATAAAAAGGCTCTCACTGAAGGTGGCCCCCAGAAAAAAGGAGACGGGGAAGAGCAGCAGATACTTCACCGAGTTTAAGGGTACATCATCTCCAAAGTCCATTTCTGCAAGTCGATACAGATAGAAACAGGCGGCGATAAGGCTGATATTGGATACAAGCATGCCGGACCAGAAATAGTTATTTATGAATAGGTGGAAAAATCGGATGACTAAAGGATAAAAGGGATAGAAAACAATAAGAAATCTTTTATCCCCGGTAGTCACATACCAGTTTTCTGCTATGAAAAGGTAATGATCCGCATCCCACTTATTCCATATAAACTGGAAGGATGAAAAGGAATCACCTGCCTGCTTATGAATTAACATAACGCCCATGTATCCTAGCAGGCAAATAAAAATTCTCGTGCAAACAGCCAAAAGAGAAACTATAAGTAGTATTCGGAGGGCATTGCTTTTAGGGGGAGCTGTATCAGTAATGGGGGCATCTTCTTGAAAATCAGTTTCTGCTGCATTTTCTCCATCTTTGGAAGTACCCTTCATTACACCAATTTCCTTAAGCAAAACAAACAAGGTCGCTATAAGACCAAGTGCAAAAACCAGTAATGAAAAAGTACTTACAACTTTCGCTAAAATTATCATAATAAAAATCCTCTTATTTCTATTAGTGAACTTGGCCTTTCCGACGTGCCTGTTTTGAGGACTTGCTATTGTTATCCTGCCGGCTTGCGACCGGCAGCAGCCGATTCCTTACGGATAAATCCACACATAGCTTTCCCAGATAAATGAGAAGGATGATATTTACGATTGAAACCAGCTTTAGCACCCAATCATCCGCAGGTACCCAGTAAACCTTTTTTAACGACAGGGAGAAAACCATGTAGGTGTTGATAAAACCGGTTATACTGGATACGGCATAAAACCACAGAATCCGGCGGTCCTTAAGGAAGACAAAAGCCATAAGGGACAAAGCCAGAGCTGGGTACATATAACGTTCGTGCATTTTGGAGGACAGCACAAATACCCCTGTAATAAGCAGGATCGAGGTTAGAAGGGGCAGTGCTTCCCCTTTTCCTTTTATGTAGAGGAACCAGGAAAATAAGGTAGTAAGTACAATGAAGATAAATCCCCAGGTGCTATAGCTGAAGATAAACAGTGTAAGGGTATCCTCTTTCCAGTTGGCTCCTAATAAAGCAAAAAAGTTAAAAGCATTGATCGAAGCCCCCTTATAACTGGAAGCTGTGTTTAGAATCAGCTTAAAGATCCATAGGGGGTGCTGCGAAAAGGAAAAGGGCAAAGTTACGATCACTCCTGCAGCCAAGGCATATAAAAAGCATTTTACAAAATTCATCACCTTTCTTCTGTGAACAAGTTCAAAGAACAACACCGGAAGAAAAATGATTCCCTGAGGTTTCATGAGAATTGCGACTGCATACAGGACCGCCGACCAGGGAAGATTATTACGAATGAGAAGTAAAAGGGCCGCTGCAATGAGCATTGTAAAAAAGGAATCAACCTGCCCCCATAGTGCTGAGTTTAGGATTACCAACGGGTTGAACAGGTATATGCCCGCCAGCAGAAGTCTCCACTTTTCGGAAAGCTTTCCGGCCCCGAGTTTGTAAATAAAATACGCAGTAACAACATCCGCTGCCATGGGGGGGAGCTTGATGGCAAGAGTATAGGCCCAGGAAGAATTGATGAAGCCAAAGATCTTTGCAGCTTTTGCCACTATATACAAGACGTATATGTAGGCCGGTGGATAGTCCACAAACCCGGCGCTGTTATAAAAATGGGGAAGATCATTGGCTGCTGAAACAGCCCATGATTTGAAGCAGGCAATGTCAATGGGATGTCCCTCGATAATAGGAGCTGCTGCTAATCGAAGAACTGCCCCTGTAGAAAGCAGTATAATAAGAAATCTTCGGAACATGGCTTCTGAAGCAGCTTTTTTGCCTATGTTCTTTCCGTGAGAGAAAAAAGCCCAATACGCTGTTAGAACCACTGCACCGGCCAAGAGATACAAAAGCAGTATTGTAACCAGGCTTGCGCTTTTGTCTGGAGCTGTCGCAGTAGAGGCAGCGTTTGAATTGCTTGCGCTGCTTGCTGAAAGGCTGACGGCATTCACACCTTTGGGTAATTCCTTTAATTCTTCCACTTTGACGTCGTCAAACCAGGCTTTTCCTGTATTAAGGCTTCCATATCCACCCAGACCTAGGGTCATGATAAAGGATTTCTGGTTGCTTCCCGCCTTTCCGTACAGTTCAACCAACTCCCACTGGTCAGTAGTTCCTTTAATGTCCCGTGAGGTATCTGTAACATCCTGAACTGAAATATTGGCACCTTTGGAGGTTCCAACGTTTTGGGTTCGAATCCAGCAGGACAATTTATAATAGGTTCCGGGCTTCACTTTAACTTCCTGCTTTAATCGGGAATCGTTGGGTACAACGTTGGTAATGGATACACTTTGGGTACCGGATTTGGACACTGTAGTGTCGTTTGCAAATACAGTGGCACCGGCCTCGTTTACCCAAGACCCTGTAATCCATCCTTTGAAGGAACCGGAAGTAGATTCTTCAAAACCTGGATTTTGTAAAGCCAGTTCACCTTCTGCAAAAACCTGGATGCTAATAAAAACTGCTAAAATCAATATAAGTAAAGCCGTTATATTCTTTTTCAACATAACTCCTCCTTGCGGATATTTATAAATAATTTATGCTATTTTTGCAAGTACTTTTGTGCCCTTTCAGACACTGCAAATATATATACGTCCCCCTGGTTGAAAATTAAGGGGTAGTTATCCTTAAAGAATTTACTATCTACCTTATACTTGTCCTTTTCATAATTGCTGAAATACACATAATCGATCTTGTTTTGATCCGCCAGGGTTTTAAAGCTGGAAGGATTTTTAAACATGCTCTCGACTTCACGGGCGCGTTCATCGTATTTGATTCCATGAAAGTTCAAATAAACCGGGGTTCCCGAGAATACATTTCTTCCTGTCAGCGATGAGACCGGATTATTATGATTGTCGGAGGTGATAAACAAGGCATCTTGCGGTGTGCTTGCCTTTATAAATTCCGATGCAGCTACAGCACTTTTGTCGAAGATCATATAGGAGGACACCTTTTCCCGAACCAGAGTCAGGCCGGCAGAAAAAGTACATAGAGCAAGAACAAAGGTCATCAATAACCATCGGCCTCGCATACCCTTCAGCTTTTCATATACATTCCATAGGAAGGCTGTTACGATGATGACCGTAAAGGCATACCAGATATAAAACAGCTTGTTGTTGTCATAAGGATTGGGCTGGAAGAGAATAAGCTCTGCGATTGCAAAGACGGCCAAAGCGCCTGAGTATACGGACCAGGTTTTCTTGGTTGCGGCAGCAAGCGCAGGGATGAGTAAAATAAAAACAAGCCCCACATTCTTTATCCAGAACCACAGCCACGGATCACTATCATTGGCCCAATCAAACTTCCACTTCACAAAGCTTCCTCCGGTTGACTGGGGAAAGGTCCAGTAAAACAGTTGGGGGAGAGCAAGAATGGCAGCAATTAAAGCAAAGTAGGACCAGTGGACGATGTACTTCTTTTTGTTTTTGAACTGGAAGAAGTACACAAAGCACCATAGAATACTAATAATACCGAATCCCATAAAGGAATGAGTATGAATCATGGGCATCAATCCTGCAACTATACCTGCACAAATGAACAGTCTTCGATCTTCCTGCTGTATAGCCTTGTACAAAAGCCATAAAGCGAGAAAGAGAAAAGTCCAGCCGGCCAGGGTTGTCCTCTGGGGAATGATCATATCACAAAGGACATTAACCCATCGGATGTTGTTGCCGGTAAGGTTGGTTGGGGTTTGGTAAAATTCAGTGAAAATACGCGTGAAATTGCCCTTGTTCTTTTTTAATCCATCTAAAAAATAAATAAAACCAAACCCTCCATTAAAAAAGAACAGAACGGAAGCAAAAACGGCACCGTGCCTGTTTCTGAGAATCTCATAGGCAAACAGGAAAAAACCCGTAACCAGCATTATCACTAAAACATAACTGGGTAGAAGTACTGCCCACCGCAGTGGAGTACCGAAAAGATACAGGGAGGAAGAAAGGGAATCTACGAGGAAGGGGTAACTTAACCGCTGTCCGGGAAAAATGGAGTAGTCCGGGGGAAAAGTTCCTTGTGTGGCAATACTGGTTGTAATACCCAAATGAAGACAAAGGTCACCGAAAGTGGATTGTCCGACATAGAGCCCGCCATTTTTACCCGGCATCAGGGTATGACTGTATAGAAGTATCCCCGTAAGAACCGTTATAGGAACTACAATATAAAGGAGGGAGTAAAAAACTTTATCCTTTTTTATAGGCTGTGGTTTTTGATCTTTCAGGTAATAGCGAGTAACACCAAAAAGACCTGTCATGCAGAGCAATGCCAGGATATGACTAAGAATGGAAAACTTAAAAAACAAAGCAAAAGGGATAACGCCCCACATGAGGCCAAGAATTCCCGTAAGAGTTCCGATCCAAACCCGAGTATACACTGGATATTGAGAAAAGTATGTATTGCAAATACCGATTCCCAAAATCAAAAATGCCATAAAGAGCAAAATTCCGATCACTTTTTAACGACCTCCCCAGTTATAAAAAATCTCTATCTGTATATGACTTTCTTATATAAAATAAAGTTCCATAAAACTACGACTCCCATCAGAAAAACTTTGGAAATCAAAGGTGGCATACCGGCAATTTCTGAGAAAACATACATAAGAAAGACATTAACTACCAACAGGTTAAAAACAAAAAGAAGAGAATAAAGCTTCAGCTGTCGCAGGAGGTTATCCTGTGATTTAAAAGACCAAAATCGATTCAGGAGAAAGTTAATCCAGAAAACGACGGCATATACGATCACATTGGCTATAATGTATCCTACCGAAAGCAAGCGGTAAAGTATAAAAAACATCAGGTATTCTATACCAAAGGAAAGAAAACCTGTAATTAGATATCTTGTTAGCTGTTCAAAGGAGGATCCTGTCAGCAAGTCTGAAAAGAACTTATATTCTTCTAATTTAGTCTTTATAGTGGCTAAGTTCATAAAACCTCCAGGTCTGTTTTTGGTTAATTTTCCTTAAATTATATCAATTTCCTCTACCATATGCAAACGATAATAGGGAATATGGCGGATAATGCGGGGTTAATCAACCACAATCCGAATAAAGAAGAAAGTAAATTAAAAAAACCTTTGCCGGACTCTGGTTAAAGTTGATATACACCCTTCATTATAGTATACAGTTTTTCCCATATCAATAATGGATGAATAAAAAATAAGGATGCATGTTTTAGGTGTTGTCATACAATAATAGTGTGTTATAATATTTATGAAATGCAAGTCTGAATAGGGGAGGTTGCAAAAATGAAATTTACAAAAATGCAAGGACTTGGAAATGATTATATATATGTAAATTGTTTTGAACAAAGTGTGGAAAATCCTTCTGAAGTGGCTAAATTTGTAAGCAATAGGCATTTCGGCATTGGCTCCGATGGCTTAGTCTTAATATTACCCTCTGATAAGGCGGACTTTCGGATGAGAATGCTCAATTCCGATGGCTCTGAAGCTGAGATGTGTGGAAATGCCATCCGATGTGTAGGGAAATATGTATATGATAATGGGTTAACGGGCAAAACCATTATTACCGTGGATACCCTTGCAGGTATAAAAATACTGGACATGACGGTGGAAAACGGTAAAGTCGTTCTGGTCAAGGTAGATATGGGTGAGCCTATACTAAAACCAGTGGACATTCCGATCAATAGCTCAAAAGAGCAATTTGTAGCAGAGCCTGTGGTGATTGATGGTGAAACCTATCATGTAACCGGTGTTTCTATGGGGAACCCCCATGCGATAACTTATGTTGAGGATGTTTTAGCATTTCCGCTGGAAGTCGTAGGGCCTAAAATGGAGGTCCATAACCTTTATCCAAGGAAAATAAACTCCGAATTTGTTCAGGTCCTTAACCGGACAAATCTAAAGATGCGCGTATGGGAAAGAGGAGCCGGTGAAACCTTGGCTTGTGGAACAGGTGCTTGTGCGGTTCTGGTAGCTTCGGTGCTTAACAACGTAAGCGAAAGAAAAGCTACAGTCAAACTGCTGGGAGGGGACCTTATCATTGAGTGGAATGAAAAAGACAATCATGTCTATATGACAGGTCCTGCCGTAAAGGTTTTCGAAGGAGAAATTGACCTTACAGCTATTACTAAAGAATAATCTGAGAGAAAACATATCAGTTAATCATGAGAGGAGAACTATAGAATGGCATTTGTTAATGAAAATTATTTGAAACTACCCGGGAGCTATTTGTTCGCCGAAATTGCAAGACGCGTAAATACGTATAAATCGGAAAACCCTGACGCGAGCATTATTCGACTTGGAATCGGAGATGTTACAAGGCCTCTGCCTTCTTCCGTAATTGATCATCTTCATCAGGCTGTGGATGAAATGGCAAAGGAAGAAACCTTTAGAGGATATGGACCTGAACAGGGATATAATTTCCTTATTGAAAAGATCATCGAATTTGATTACGCACCGAGAGGAATCAATCTGGATATTGGTGAAGTATTTGTAAGTGATGGTTCAAAGAGTGATACCGGAAACATACAGGAAATTTTCGGAACGGATAACGTGATCGCTGTAACAGATCCTGTATATCCGGTGTATGTGGATACGAATGTAATGGCTGGAAGAGCGGGCGAATTGGGCGCAGACGGAAAATGGAGCAAGGTAGTTTACATACCCTGTACTGCAGAAAACAACTTTGTACCGGAACTCCCGAAAACCAAAGTAGACCTGATATACCTTTGTTTTCCCAATAATCCTACCGGTACAACCATTTCAAAAACTGAATTAAAGAAATGGGTGGACTTTGCGAAGGAAAACAAGGCCATCATCCTTTATGATGCAGCCTATGAAGCATATATACAGGAAAAGGACGTTCCTCACAGTATTTATGAAATTGAAGGAGCTAAAGAGGTTGCTATTGAATTCAGGAGCTTCTCGAAAAATGCCGGATTTACGGGAACAAGATGTGCTTTTACTGTAGTACCGAAAGAGGTTGTTGCTTATACTGCGTCTGGGGAAGCCGTACAGCTTAATAAACTGTGGAACAGAAGACAGACTACAAAGTTCAACGGTGTACCTTACATCATCCAGAAGGGTGCTGCTGCTGTATATACGGAAGAAGGACAGAAGCAAATCAAAACTTTGATAGAGTATTACATGACCAATGCAAAGATTATTCGGGAAGGGTTGTTGAGCCTTGGACTGCAGGTGTTTGGAGGAGTAAATGCCCCCTACATCTGGTTAAAGACGCCCAATGGCCTTGATTCATGGGCATTCTTTGATAAATTATTAAACGAAGCACACCTGGTAGGTACTCCCGGTGTTGGATTCGGCCCAAGCGGACAAGGATATTTCAGACTTACTGCTTTTGGCAGTAGAGAAAACACCGAAGCAGCAGTAGAAAGATTCAAAACCAGATTACAGCTGTAATAAATCAAACTATGTACCCATAAAAATAAAAAACTTGAGATTCGTCTCAAGTTTTTTATTTTTATGGGTACAATAGAGTTGTACTAAATACGGGAACATTGTGCAGGGTGATTTATGAAGCTGAGAAAAGTTGTGTTTGTATCGTGCTTACTAATGGCTGCAATTTTATTTGTAAATGGAGTTATACTACTAATCAACCCTAACTTTAACACCAGCAGCAGTTTGAAACCGAATGAGGAACTGCCTACACCCATAACGGTTGGTGAGGAAGAGGAAAGCAATAACAATACTATGCCCGAGATAGTGGAAAAGACACCAGTGAACCTTCTGCTCATTGGCTTGGACCAGGAGGAGGTAAGATCTGATGTTATCATACTCCTCAACTATGATCCGGCGTCAGGGTCCATGAACCTGCTATCGGTGCCAAGAGACACTCGAGTAAAGGTACGGGGTAGATTTGAAAAAATGAATGCCCTCTACGCCTTTGGAAAGGAAAGCTTATTGATAAAGGGAATGGAGCAGCTTACCGGCCTTTCCGTTGATTACTATCTAACCCTTAATTTCAAAGGGTTTAGAAAGATAATTGATACTTTGGATGGAGTAGAAATCAATGTACCCTTTAACATGGACTACGATGATCCCGACCAGAACCTTCATATACATCTGAAAAAGGGAATACAGGTACTGAACGGGGAAAAAGCCGAACAATTTGTCAGGTATAGAAAGGGCAATCGGAAAAATGAGGGATATGAAGATGGAGACATGGGTAGGATCAAAATGCAGCAGGAGTTTATCAAGGAACTTTTTACGCAAAAGATGAAATTACGATATATAGCAAAAGCAGACGATATTTTTTTCATCTTAAAAAAATACATGAAAACAAACATTGAGGTTGGAGATATAAGAAGGTATATGACGGGTTTAAAAAATGTATCCTATGATAAAATCAATATGTTTACCGTACCTGGTGATTCACAGTATATGAACGACCTATGGTATTTTATTGCAGATAAAAAGGAAACCCGGAACATAATTAATGAACAGTTTTACAAATAAATATAGCACAGATCCGGTGTGTTTTGCCTTGAAAGTGTTTTCAAGAGGATGATTATATATTATAATCGGATATATACTCTGCGCAGGTATAAACTTACAAAGCAGCGGAGTATGAGTATCGCTGCAGGGGCACATTGACAGTCAGTAAAGAGTGCAGTGTCCATGCTCGGTATATATCCTTATTGAAGTGGCTTGGGAGTGCTATATAAAATGTTAAACTGGGACGAACTATTAAATGAATGTTCACAATGCATGAGGTGTGATCTTGGCAAAACAAGAAAGAATATAGTTGTCGGTAGGGGAAATATGGAGGCATCCCTGATGATGATCGGTGAAGGACCGGGTGAGCAGGAGGATCTTCAGGGCCTGCCTTTTGTGGGCCCGGCCGGGAAATTGTTGGACTTGCTCCTCGATGCTCTGATGATTAAACGAGAGGACTACTATATTGCAAATATTGTAAAGTGCAGGCCTCCTTCAAACCGTGTTCCGTTGGACGAAGAAGCTGAGAAATGCCTTCCTTTCCTTAGGAACCAAGTTGCACTGATACGACCTAAGATTATTGTCTGCCTTGGCGGAACCGCCATGAAGCATATTATTGATCGCAATGCAAGGATTACTCAAATCAGGGGCCAATGGATAGAAAGAAAAGGCTATTGGATTATGCCAACATTCCATCCTGCTGCGCTTCTTAGGGATGAGTCAAAAAAGGAACTTTTGTGGGAGGATATGAAAAAGGTTAGGCAGAGGCTGGAGGCTATTTCACACAGTGATGAAATATAAATATAGATAGGATTCTGTACTGAATATAGAGGGATTACGAGGGGCACTTCTGCTTTGAGAGTAATCTCTCTTGCTTTTATCGTTAGTAGCTTATTGGATTCATTTTCGGCATCCTGTAGTAAATGCATTTACAGGGTATGGGGGGTATGATATAATATCATTACTACTTTAGAAATCGTTTAAAAGTCGTATCCTTAGAAAAAGAGTAGGTTCAGTCTGCCTATCCGGCCTATAAGTAAGATTGAAATGAAAGGTTTGTGAAAACCATCCTATGAAGCATTATTTAAGTACTATTTTTAGAAGAATCGTAAAAGGGAAAAAATTGTTTGTAAGGATGCTCAGTTCCTATATATTGCTAAGTATCCTACCAGTAATTATTTCCGGTGTATTCATTTACAAGCTCACTTCGGATTTCACCATTGAGGATACTTACGGCAATTATAAAAAGTCTTTGGAGCAGATGGTTTCCAACACAGATCAGCATATGATGGGAATTTATAATATAGCAAGAATTCTTGCAGAAGATACCACGGTGCGTTCCTATAAAGATTTTGACGTACAAAAAAGCAACTACAGCACCGATTTTATTAACTTTTTGAACAATCTTCAATTATACAAGAGTGCGTATCAAACCATTGACTCCATCTATTTGTATTACCATGACCGGGTGATAACTACCGAAAATGGAATGCGATCGGTAGATAATTTCGATGATGGCCAGTGGTGCAAAAAAATTGTCGCAAAAGCCCGGGAAAGCAATCGATACCTTCTGCCGTATGTTACGGAGCTCAGGAAAAGATTTAATAATAATAATGAAAATAAATATGATTACTATGACATTATTTCTGTCATCAGCCCTATGGGGGGAAAGTATTATGAAAATGGAATGGTGGTCGTCAACATGCGGGAAAAGTCTTTCCGCGATAATCTGGATAAGCTAAAGCAAAATGACTATGACCAGATATTTATTTTAGATAGAAAGTCCCGTACTATCATCTCCAAATCCAATAAATCAGGAGAGTTCGATGACATAACAGGGGAGGACCTTATGGGTTTTGTAAGTGAAGAAAAGGTGCCTCAAAGTGTTATGTACAAAGACCAAAAGCTGATGATGGCTACAGTACACTCATCGGTGACCAATTGGGAATACATTGCCGTCAGTGACTATAATCGGATCACCGAAAGGGTTGTGTTTATCAGAAACAGTATCGCTGTGTGTGTCTTTCTCTTGATTATGATTGGCTTTGCTGCAGCTGTAGTGATTGTAGGGAAAATATATGCGCCCATTCGTAACATGGTATCCAATATTCTGAACCTGCAGGTGAAGCCAGGGGCGGACGAGGTATCCTCCATTCGTGAATATATTCAGGAAATACTGACCACCAGTGACCATAATAAGCACCTGCTCAGCAAAAGTCTTCCTTCCATGAAGGAGAATATATTTCTGAATCTGATCCGGGAGAGAATGGTAGATGAAGCTGACCTGGCAGAGAAATTAAGGCTGTGCGGAGTCGAGTTGCAGCATAAAAACTACATGACAGTGGTGATTGCCATTGACACATATTCCAGACTCATGGAGAAATATTCGCTGAATGAGCGACTCAATTTTAAGTACTATATACTCGAAGTCATAGGAGAAAAGCTGAATGAATTGGCTTTCGCCTATGGGATGGAAACGGACCAGGATAAAATCTGCTTTATTATCAATGCGAAAGAGGGATTAGAGGTTCAAATCATAAAGAAATTGTTCGCAGAGACAAAGAAATACATCCATATTAATACAGATATAACTTTTACAGTAGGAATTGGGAAGATTTACAGCAGTTTGGAGGGGGTTCGGTATTCCTATACAGAGGCGATGGAGGCGCTGAAGGAGCGCTTCACCCTGGGAGAAGATGCCATTATCTATATCGAAGATGTGGAAAATAGAAAAGGTTCCTTCTATACACATATAAAAGTGGAGGAAGAGCTTCTGAACTATATCTATGCGGGCAATGAAGAGAAGATATCCCAAATTATACAGAATGTGCTGGAGGATGCGGCTAGTAAGGGTTTAAAGGGCGAGAAAGTCCGGCAGATCCTGCTGGAGGTCATAAGTTTTGTAGGAAGACGGCTTTTCATGGGTGGTGTGACCTACGAGGACATTTTTCGGGGAGAGAGCAACCTGCTGGGAGATTTGGAAAAGTGTGAAACCCTTATACAGTTGGAGACCTACATCAGGAAGATATTAATCATGGTATCCCGGTATGTGAAAAGTGAGGAAAAATCTGATGATAATACTGTCATCGTCCGGGTGAAGGAGTATATCAACAAACATTATCCGGAGGATCTGTCTCTGACCCGGGTGGCCGAAATCGTTAAGCTTTCGCCCTCCTACCTGAGCACCATATTTTATAAGGAGACCAACTATAACTTTCTGGAGTACTTGAATCTGGTGCGGATCAATAAGGCAAAGGAGCTACTGCTGGATAGTCATCTTTCCATCAAGGATGTATCAAATAAAGTTGGGTATCTAAACTACAATACGTTTTCAAAAGTATTCAAAAAGTATACAGGAATTTCTGCCAAACAGTACAGAAATGAAAAAGGAATCGGAGTCGATGAAGGAGAATAGTTTTCTCTAAAGGAAATCACTTTCCGCAGAACAATTCTGCGGTTTTTTTATGCAAAAAAATCTGCCTTTTTTCATAGTAAAAAAATCATTGTATTTTTTAGGTGCCTGTTTTTCTTCCTGTATAAGAAAAGTCCAGACACAAATTGCTGGGATATGCCATCTTTGTACTAGCTGGAGATAGTGCCTACATCCCGTTTCCGCTATTTTGTAGTGATATTTTATGGATATGAGTAAGAATTTTTGATTTGCAAAGATATAGCTGTTTCAAAATAATCATCTATTGCTGGTATCCATCGTTTGGCTTTACAATGAAAACACAAAAGGTTCTGCACAAGTTCGAAAGGAGCAGGTTGAATGAAAACAGCAGCAGAAATAAATAGTATAGAGAAGAAAGCAATAAAGAAGAACAGCAGCAGCTTCTCCAAGTATTTTAGAAGAAATTATGATTATTATCTTCTTTTATTGCCGGGAGCCCTACTCCTGATTCTATTCCGGTTTGTTCCCTTATATGGAATTATAACGGCATTTAAGGATTTTAGTATTTTTAAAGGATTGGATGCCAGTCCTTGGGTAGGATTTAAGTGGTTTAAAGTACTTTTTTCCTCTCCAGACTTTCTTCAAATATTAAAGAATTCCATAAGCATCAGTGTGCTGGAGTTGGTTTTTGTATTTCCAGCACCGATTATCCTGGCGATTTTGCTCAATGAACTGCAGCATGATCGATTTAAAAAAGTAGTGCAAACCGTATCCTATCTTCCTCATTTCCTTTCCTGGGTTATCGTGGGAGGATTTATCATCCAGTTTTTACAGCCCTATACAGGTCCGGTGCGGCATATATTTAATCTTCTGGGATTGCAGCCCAAGATGCTGTTGCTGGATAAGAACTGGTTCTATCCCATATTATTTATTGGAGAGATATGGAAGGGGGTTGGCTGGGGTACTATATTATACCTTGCAGCATTAGCGGGAATTGATGTTGAACAGTATGAAGCTGCGCATGTAGATGGAGCTACAAGATGGCAGAGAATATGGCATGTGACGTTGCCGGGGTTGGCATTTGTCATCGTATTACAATTTGTACTGGCTTCCGGGCGTATCCTGGAGGTGGGCTTTGAGAAGATATGGGTTTTGTCCAATGATAATATTCGCGAAGTAGCCGATGTTTTCAGTACGTATAACTTCAGGGTGGGAATCGGTCAGCAACGATATTCTATCAGCACAGCCATCAGTCTTTTCGAATCAGTTATCGGGTTTATTTTTGTGACATCCACCAACTGGCTATCGAAAAAACTCGGGCAGGAAGCGCCGTTTTAGAAAGGAGATATCATGCTTAAAATAAAATCCAAATCAGAGAGAATTTTTGATGCTTTTAATATGATCTTCATGTGTTTTATTATCATTGTCATGCTGTTTCCTTTTGTAAACCAGATCGCCCTTTCTTTAAGCTCCAATACGGCGGTACTGAGTGGCAAGGTGTCGCTTTGGCCAGTGGGCTTCAATACAGTGGCATATAGGGAAGTACTGTTGGATAAGCGGTTTTCTACAGCGTTTTTCAATTCAGTGTATTTCACCATCCTAGGAACCCTTATGCATGTCTTTATGACCACCCTCTTTGCGTACCCCTTATCAAGGAAGCATTTACGAGGTCGAGGAATTATTATGAATATTCTGGTGTTTTCCATGATCTTCGGAACAGGAGGAATGATTCCTAACTATTTGCTCATCAAAAGCCTCAAATTAGTAAATAGTTATTGGGCGCTTTGGATGCCGTCCATGATCAGTATATTCCAAATGATGATCCTTAAAAACTTTTTCCAGCAGATTCCGGATTCCCTCCACGAATCGGCAGAGATCGACGGAGCCAGACCCATACGGATTTTCCTGCAAATCATGCTGCCCTTATCCCTGCCATCCATTGCGGCCATCTCTCTTTTTGCCGCAGTAAGCTATTGGAATACCTTCTTTAATGCCTTGATTTATCTGCCGGGAAGTGGAAAAAGACTACTTCAGGTCCATTTAAACGATGTCCTGCAGAATTTTGCCCAGGCGGCCAGCCCCAACGGAGAATCCAGCAGCGTCAATCCCAATATGATGGCCAGAGATACAGTGAAAGCGGCCACACTGATGTGTACCACCCTACCCATCGTTTGTGTATACCCCTTTCTTCAAAAGTACTTTGTAAAGGGAGTTATGGTGGGAGCAGTAAAAGGGTAGGTGCGAAAAATTTATCAGAGATAGTAGAGCAGCGCAGCTGTTTTTATTATAATAAACTCAATAAGGAGGATATAAGAAGATGAAAAGAAAGCTATGCTTTATCATGGCAACGGCAATGGTCGTAACAGGGTTGGCAGGATGCGGAAGCGCAGACAAAACGCCCAAAGAGGAAGGACCCACTCCTAGCGCTACTACACCGGCCAAAGCAGAGATTTTACCCTGGGATAAAGCCCCAAAGGTGACGGTAGTCAAGCAGAATACCTTTGACGTAGCACTGGGAAAAACAGGAGACAATATTGTAGATAACCCCTATACTCGCTATATTCACGAAAAAACCGGGATACGGTTGGAAATAGTTCCTGCACCTTCAACGACCAACGAGTTTCATCAGGTACTGGCGGTAAAAGTAGCCGGTGGCGAACAGATCGACCTGATCAGTTGGTCGGATTTGTCCCAAAGCTGGATCGACAGCGGTACTACCATCCAGATTGATAGTATCATGGAAAAGAACAAGGCATTGATTCCGAATATATTGAAAACCATACCGAAGGATGCCTGGGAGCCGGCAGAAAAAATCGATGTCAGCACCGGAAAGACAGTACGATATGGAATTCCTACCAGAAACACCCTGGGAAAACCCATGGCCACCGCTTTATATTTAAGGAAGGATTGGCTGGATAAGCTGAATCTTTCCATGCCCAAGACTACTGACGATCTTACAAAAGTACTTAAAGCCTTTACAGAAAACGATCCGGATGGAAATGGCAAGAAGGATACCAGCGGTCTATTTACCTCCAAAGGCTTTACCATGACCAACACCTTGATGCAGTTATGGGGTGTCGATACCTGGAGAGAAGACTGGGTGGGAGAGAAGCTGATTCCTTCCGCTCACACGGATAAAGCCAGAGCGGCCTACAAAACCTTGTCCGTATGGTACAAGAACAACTATATTGACGTAGAAGGCGTTACGGATGGAAAAGTATCCGAAACCAAGCTGTTGAACGGAAAAATCGGGGGCTATGTGGGCCCGCTGGCCACCATTACAAAATACTGGGATCAGATGGATGCAGCGGGACAAAAGGATGCAAAATGGGCGATGGTGAATACGCAACTGATAAGCTCTTTTGACAATAAGCCATACTACTTCAGAGAAAATCTGAATAAAGACGCTATCGTACAGTTTTGTGCAACATCAAAGGAAAGCAATTATCCCAATATCCTAAAGCTCCTTGACTGGATGCACAGTGAAGAGGGAACCACTTTCACTTCCTACGGACTGGAAGGCAGGGAGCATAAGGTGGAAAACGGCAAAAAGGTAAGAAACATGCAGTACATTAATGTGGATCAAAAGGGCTACCTGAATGCTTACCAATTTGCACGGTCGTATGCCACCGTATTTGACGATATCTTTTTGAGTGATTATGTAACTGCCAATTCTAAGGAGCTTGCTAAAGCGTATTTTGATGCCAGCACCAAGGGTACGGCGCTTTCCTGGAAAGCTGTGGATATCAAGTTCGCATATCCGGCTCTTGAAACCTTTAAAACCTATCCGGATTACAGAAAAGGGATCGAAACCTATATGGGTAAATTCGCACTGGGTGAACTGGATGTGAATGATGACAAGGTATGGGCAAAGTATCTGGAAGATTCCGATAAATACGGTTTCCAGAAAATCCTGGACGAAGCGCTGCCCCTTTGGAAGAATAGAAAATAATACTGCAGCCAGGTTTTACATTTGAGATTTACGAAACGGAGGACCCTGTGGCCCTCCGTTTTCATATCAACGATACAAGAGGATGGAGCGATTACACTATGAACAAGAAGCCAGGCATCATTTTTATGCCTCACGGAAATTTACAGTATTCACAGTTACAGCCCGATAAAAGAGGGTGGGTCGTAAAGGAATCCTATGAAAAGATATTTGATACAGCCAGGAATCTGGGGGTAAAGATTGCTTTTGAAGCATCGGGAGAAACTATTGAAATCATTGCCAAGGAATGCCCGGAAGTCATGGAAAAGCTGGTAGCGGGTATCAAGGAAGGATATATCGAGCCGGTAGGCTCTCCTCATACGCACATCATGTTATCCAATATTGACCCGGAAATCGGTCTGGATTCACTCATCAACGGTTTGGATACCTGGGAAAAGTACACCGGCGTTCGTCCTGTGACCGGTTGGAATCCGGAATGCAGCTGGGCAAGCTATATCCCCGACATATTCCGCAGAGCCGGATATGAGATTCTCATTGCCGATGCGGATTCCTATCTGTTATCCGCAGTTCAAGGACTGAGAGAAGCCACCGGTCTGAAATTCGATGTCAGGGGCCACAGCAATAAAAATGCTTTATTTAAGATCGAAAAGGAAATCCAGAACCGTCCGGAGGTACTGGAAACTCTGTTCAAGTCCAATTTGCTGGATAATGGGCTGAAGGTAATCCTGCGGTCGGACATGATGTGCAACATCATGTTGTGGTACCTGATGGGAGCTACCGAAGGAAACCGGGAGCAGCCTATACAGCCGGAGGAAGTAAGAGAAGTTCTGAAGCGCTGGATGGATCGGATTCCCGAGGGCAACGGCTTTATTATGCCCTATGCGGAAGATGCGGAGTATGTGGGAACCACAGCATACTTTTTCGTAAAACAGTTCGGGTTGGCCCGGTTCTTTGAGCCTGCTCCCGAAAGTGTGGTAAGATTTAACGAGATCCTTTCCATGTCAAAGGAAATGGGCTTTGATTTCATTACACCCAGTGAGGCTGCAAACCGTTATGAAGCTATTCCCGGTAAAGGATTTGAATGCATAGAGAACGGATGTGCGTGGCATGGAGGTACGGCGAAAGCATGGGGGAACACCGTATATGCTCGTATCCTGGATCCTGTCTGCTGGAGTATATTCCAGGGCTTGAAGTCCATAGCGGCATACCTGAAAATTGAAAACATGAGAGAAGACGCAGCCTTTAAAGAGATCCTGAGAAACATTACCACGGCCTATGTAAGCGATTCCCGCTGGCCGCCTGCGCCTACTTCTCCGGGAAGATTCAATGTCCAGGAAGCCTTAAATGCATTGGAACTGGCCAATACCAACATGAAAAACCTTATGGAGGAAAGAGGGATACTCCATGCAAAAGGTCTGTACTCACCAAGTATCATGGCCTCACAAATCGCAGCTATTCATGATGAGTTAATGGGAATGGAGTATTTTGAGGAGAGAAATTCATAGGAGAGAATGAATATGCAATTACAACGTACTTACTTTTTTTGTCCTACCGGAAGTATTGAAGAGTTTGAAGCGTTTGCGCGGAAGGCAAAGGAATTTGGTGCTACTCATATTTATGTGAGCGATCTACCCAAAAGTATATGGCAGTGGAATCTGGACCGAAAGGACCCATACCCCAATTGGGGTATGGAGTCCTCTGCCATTTTCAAGGTAGTGGTACCGGAACAGTTAAAAGAATTCTTGCCGGTAGACTATGCAGCAGGAAATATGGAGATTCTGAAACGGCGTGGAGTGGTACTGGAGCAGTTGGGCTTAAAGGCTGCTTTTCATGCCTGTGAACCCGGATGGCTGCCTGAAGCGGTTTACAGGGCCTATCCCCACTGGCGGGGAGTCCGCTGCGATCATCCCAGAAGAGCAACAAAAGCGTATTTCAGTCCTTGCATTGATCAACCGGAAGTCCTTGAAGTTTATCGGTCTGCTATAGAAGCATTATGTAGAAATGTCCCCATTGAGCATTTTAATTTTAAAACCAATGACGCAGGTGGGGGATTATGCTGGAGCCGGGCATCCTATGCTGGAATGAATGGACCGGAGCACTGCAAACACAGGACCATGGCGCAAAGAGTTACTGGTTTTCTGGATGCTGTGCAGAATGGAGCCGCTCGAGCAGGGATGACGGCCAGTGCAGCCTTCACCATGGGATTCAAGGAAGAAGAGATCCAGGCCATACTTCCTAACCTTAAGGAGCGGCAGTTTATTGTTGGAAAGGATGTCCATGGCAAAAAAATTGAAAGCAATATCGGCTTTTTCAACAACTATTACAGCTCCTGTACCTACCCGGTCATTGGAATTCCTCAGCTCATGAGGTTTTTGGAGGAACTGGAGGGCGCCTATGAACAGCAGACACCGCTAAAAAGGATCAGTATTCTTCCAACGGAGAGTGAAGAATGCTTTGAGATCCTAAGGCAGTTTGAAAAAGAGCCAACCCACGGCATTGTGGATCGGTACACGCTGCTGAACCGGGTTGCTGGAAAATGGGTGGGAGAGGACCTGGCCCATTTACTGGTAGATTGTTGGGATCACATCTATAGAGGAGTTGAAACCATGCGACCCATTGATAATGGGGGAAATGTGGTACTCCTCGGGTGTGTCAGTCAGCGGTGGATCAACCGTCCCTTTGTGGCCTTTCCTATGGAACTGAAACCGGAGGAGAAAGATTATTACCGTGAATTCCAGTTTCAGGCCAACTCCGAGGAAGAAGCTGCGGATTTGATGAATCTACAGGGCCAGGAGCATATCAACGGATACTCCGGCACCTGGCTGGCCACTAAACTGATGGAAAAGAGCGTCGGGAACTATAGGAAGGCAATGGAGATAATAGAAGAGCTCCTCGGGAAAGTGCCAGATGTCCCCTATGCGCAGCGTTTGAGAGCCGTACATACCGGCATTCAAGCGTTAATTTGCTTTGTAAAAAATGCAATTCATGCGGCCTGTTTCCAGGAAATCCTGGACAGAACCGATTATTCGGCGGTGCCCCAGGATTCAACTCGGGTGTGGACTGACCAGGGAGATCCCCGGTTAAAGGAACTGCAAAACATCATCCGGGCAGAAATGGATAATGCACTGGAGCTGGCCCGCATATTGGAAACCAGCCAGACGCCTGTATTATATCTGGCGAAAAGCAGCGAAAAGGAAGATTCCTTTACTTTGGGTCCCAACCTTGCGGAGCAGTTAAAAAAGAAGGTCCATATCATGCAGGATCATTGGCTGGATCTCAACCGTTTATATACTCGGTTTAACAATTAGTAGGACTGTGTTGTTTTCCTGTAGGGAAGTGAATGCGGTGATAAATAGAAAAGCGGAATGTTAGTAAAAAAGAGGAGTTTCCTATGATAGAAAATACAATTCTTCGCAATAAAATTGACTCTATATTTAATAAAATCCGAAACCAAAAATCCGACGCATGGAATTTGAACATCCATCGTTGGGATTGGTCCTGCGGTGTTGGGCTATATGGATTGCTCAAAGCATTTGAAGCCACCGGAGACGAAAAATACATACACTTTATCCGGCAGTGGTTTGATCAAAATGGACCCAATCATGTATTTGGCTCAGTGAATAATGTAGCTCCGGCCAATGCTGTTTTACTCCTGGCAGAAAACAGCGAGGATCCCCAATATGAAAAGGTGTGCCAGGCGTATGCAGACTGGTGTACAAAGACAGCGCTCCGAACCTCCAATGATGGATTGGCCCATGTTTGGGAAGGTGGGGATGAGGACTATAAGAACCAGCTATGGATCGATACCATGTTCATGGCAGGGATTTATCTGTTGAAATATGGCAGGTATAAAAACGATCCTGCCATCATCGAAGAAGCCCTGCATCAATACGGACTTCACATGGGGTGCCTGTTGGACCCACAGAGTGAGTTGTTTTACCATGCCTATCACTGTGTCAACAAAACCTTTCTCGGAGAACATTGGGGGAGAGGGAACGGCTGGATGGTGGTGAGCCTGGTTGAGCTATTGCAAACCCTTAAAGACAGTGCCTACGATTTGGATAGAACCATTTCTGTTTTTAAGAGAGTAATGGAGAAGGCCTATAGCCTCAGACTGGAAAATGGGATGCTGCGGACACTGCTGCTTGTGGAGGAATCCTACCCGGAAACTACTTGCACCGCTTTATTTGGATATGTGGCATGGAAAGGGTATACGCTGGGGATTCTGGATGAAAGATTTTTGGAATGGGGTAAAACCATTGTTGAAACAATAGCAGACTTTGTCTCTGAAGACGGCAATATTCTATTCTGCTCTTATGGTACAAATCCCGAATCCAAAGAAATCTACATGACCCGGCCTTGTGATCAGTCCCTCTATGCCGATGGCATTGTAATGATGCTATTGTCTCTGGGTCTATAAAAGACAGAGAAAGGGGGATGCATGAATGCTGGTGAAAATAAAGCAAGGGATGCTTCAGGGAGAGAAAGAGGGCGCAGTGATGGTTTTTCGGGGAATTCCTTATGCGGAACCTCCCGTAGGCTCTTTACGTTTTGCTCCGCCCAGGCCGGTAAAGGAATGGAAGGATGTCTTGTTTGCACAAAACTTCGGACCGAGAGCCCTTCAACCCTTCGAAGCGGATACTGCAAACACAAATATAGCCTATTCCGAAGATTGTCTTACCTTAAATGTGTGGACCCCACAAATCGATAACAAAAAAAGGAAGGTTGTTGTCTGGATCCATGGGGGTGGCTTTGTCGTGGGGTCCGGTTCCAATCCCAAAACCAGTGGAAGAGCTTTTGCCGAGAAAGAGGAGTTGGTATTTGTATCCATCAATTATCGGCTGGGTGCCCTCGGTTTTCTACACTTGGGGGACTTGCTGGGAGATGCTTATGCCACTTCGGGCAACTGCGGACTATTGGATATCATGGAGGCCCTGCGATGGGTGAAGGAAAATATCCATGCTTTTGGGGGAGATGCTGATTGTGTTACTCTCATGGGGCAATCTGCAGGAGCAAAGTGCATCGCTGCGTTACTGATTGCACCGAAAGCGAAAGGTCTTTTTCACCGGGTGATTTTGGAAAGCGGTGCTATGCAGTCCATTCGTGATAAAGAAACCGCGCAAGAGACTACCTTCTCTTTGCTCAAGGAGCTGGGGTTGAGGAGGGAGGAAGCACATAAACTCCTAGAAGTGCCGGCAGAAACAATTCTTGAAGCAGAAATCAAACTGAATTTAGGCATCCGGGGACCGTATCTTTTTGGACCTGTGGTGGATGGCCTGACACTTCCTCAGCCACCCGAAAGAATGTTGGAGCATAGGAACGTAAATCGTGTACCGGTGCTCATAGGTACAAACAAAGAAGAAGCAAAATCCTTCAGTTTTACCAGGTCACACCCTGGCAGTTCCAAAGAAGAGGTACTGCATACCCTTTTTGGGGAAAATGGAACTCCGGTCAGCAAGGCGTATCACGCAGCCTGTGCCCACAAACCGGAAGGAGAGGCATGGCCGGAGATTCTAACGGAATATCTTTACGGAATGGCATCCAGGCGATTGGCAGCAAGTCTGGCCGGTTTAGGGATTCCTGTTTGGATGTACCGCTTTGATTTCCAGGGTACATCCGGTGCTCTACATGGTGCAGAGATGGCTTTTGTCTGGAATGATGCTACTACAAGAAGCATCCCAGCCACGGGAGAAGAATTGGCGGGAAAAATGCATGCTGCATGGATTACATTTATACAAATAGGAAATCCCCAAACGCCAGAACTGCCATTGTGGACACCTTGTACAGAAAATGAATGCAAAACGATGCTGTTCGATAAAAACTGTTGTGTAGTAACCATGAATGTTCATGACGATAGGGATTTTCCTCTGCAAATGCTTATTATAGATAAAAAGTTATAGACGTCAGGCTAAGAAAGGATTTGCTAATCCGTCCGAGAAAATTTGAAGATGGAGGTGGTTGCTATGGACCTATAGAATCCCTTTTTTCTTAGACCTCCTATAAAACTTTATATAGGGCTGGTTGCAAAAGAGGAAGACGAAATTTTATAAAATGAAGGGAGCGAGTTAACTTATGTTAAAAAGTATTCAGCGTAAAGTGCTGGCAGTTGTATTGGCTTGTAGTATGTTGACCACCATGATATCTACGGTGGTAATCTCACCAAGGGTGGTGGATGCAGCGACGTTATTTTCCGAGGATTTTGAAGATGGAAATGCCACTGGGTGGGGCAACTCAGGCTCAACCGCGTGGACCATAATAGCCGATGGCAGTTATGTGCGCAAGCTCACGTATGTTTCAGGAAACACCTCAAGTGCTGTTACTACAGCGGGAACCTCCGCATGGACTAATTATCAGGTTCAGACCAGAGTGAAGCAGAAATCTGGAGATGGAAATGTAATGATGTATGGGAGGTATGTGGATAGCAGCAACTATTATAGCCTTCAATTCCTTCCGGGTACAGACGAGGTCAAACTTCTCCGCTGTGTAGGGGGAACAACAACAACCCTTGCTGCAGCTACCTATCCTATGGATACAGGAATATACTACAATCTTCAACTGGTATTAGACGGTAATGTAATTTCCGGCTCTATAGATGGGAATTTACTGGTAGGCCCCGTTGTCGATGCCTCTCTCTCCAGTGGCAAAATTGGTTTTCGGAGTTATAAAACTACTTATTCTTATGACGATGTCATTGTTACTGATATAAGTTCAACACCGACGTCAACGCCGACATCAACACCTACGCCGGCACCAACGTCAACGCCGACACCAACACCCACGTCGGCACCAACGTTAACACCAACCCTAATCCCTCCGGTATATGAGACCATCATTGATAACACAGACAGCGGTTGTACTTTTGATTCTCCATGGACTTCAAGTACATATACTGCGGGATATTACGGTTCTGACTACGCTCAGGACGGAACAACCGGGGCTGATGCAGCAACCCGATGGGCAAAATGGACACCGAATATTGCGGCAGGAAGCTATGAAATTTATATGAAATGGACCTCCGGCACCAATCGGCCGGATGCCGCTCCGTTGGAAATCGCTTACAACGGAGGATTGGATAAAACAAAGACAATAAATCAGCAAACCAATAATGGAAACTGGGTGCTTATTGGGACCTACAACCTGTCAGAAGGAACAGGGAATTATGTGAAGCTGTTGGCTACGGATGCGGGAAACACAATAGCGGATGCAGTAAGGTTTATCAATAAAGATATGACGCCTCCTGTAACACCAACACCCATCCCCACACCTACGCCAGTTCCAACCCCTACCCCCGTACCTACTGCAACCCCTACGCCAAAACCAACGCCAATCCCCGGGGTTTTAATGGTGAATGATACGGTGACAGGACGAATCAATTATGGTGGATCATGGAGTTATAGCAATAATGAGAATACACTCAGCTACTATAACAATGACTTTTCTTACACTTCCACTACAGGCAATTATATGGAATTGACCTTTACCGGTACAAAGATCTACTGGATTACGGATAAAACTGAGAATCGAGGGATCGCAGAGGTTTACCTGGATGGTGCATGGGTGCAGACCGTAGACTTGTACTCATCAAGCCCTCTCTACCAGCAGGTTGGCTTCTCCCAATCCGATCTTTCCAATGGAACCCATACCCTGCGGATCGTGGTTACAGGAACAAAGAATCCTGCTTCGGCAGCAAATACCATATCCATCGATGCTTTTGCTTCTGAAGGATTGCCTGTACTGCCACAAGGCAGCGGTAACCGGTATGTAACACCCAATGGTGCCGGAGCAAAGAACGGAAGCAGTTGGGCCAATGCATTTGCAGGAAACGAAGCAGGTGGTTTGCAGGCGGCATGGAATGCCACTGGAGCCACATCCACACTGTATGTGGGAAGCGGAAACTATGATGTAGAGCAAACCTTGATCATTGCGGAAGGGGGAACCGGCCCATCCGCCCTTAAAAGTCTGGTAGGTATGGATACGGGTGCAGGACTGCCGGTATTTACCGGTGATTTTACCCATGCCCAACAGAACGGCGGCAAGCTGGTGGAGGTCTCTGCCGGAGCCAGCTATTGGAGGATCAAGGATATCAAAATCAACAATTACTACTACGGTATCTATGCAAGAGGTCAGAATGTAGGCTATCAAATTTCCAATGTCGACGTAACAGTTACCAGTGATGCCATTTACCTTTGGGGAGGTGCAACGGTGGAGAATGGGGATGTAGGTTCCCATGATATGCTGATTGAGGATTGTGATGCTCTCTACTATACAAAACGGAATGTCCGATTCAGAGGAGGAAACTACAATGGAACCGTCAACCGTTGTGCCGGTGATGCAGGAGGAGAGCTGTACTGGACTACGGGCAATTTCCCCTTCACCTTCGCAGTAGGGGATTCAACACAATCCATGTCCATCATCGACCACCATATTACCTTTAACGATTGTGAAGGACGTAACAACTATGAAAACGGAGGAAGCGGCTATTGGAATGGAGACACTTACACCACCGAGCGGTGTACCGATTACATCTACTTCAATCGTTGTGCAGCCTTTGACAATACCGACGGAGGCTGGGATGTCAAATCAGACCACGTGTATCTGACAGACTGTGTGGCCCTGGGAAATAAGAGAAACTACAGAATATGGTCCAATATCGAAGCAGTTCTTACGAATTGCATCAGCGCACATACCGTAAATCCCGGTGGATCAGGTGGTACAGCCGGAGTATGGGCCAACAGTGGTGCAATCATTAAAGTATACAACAGTACACTGTTAAACTCTGGACCTGCTATAAAATCTGAAGGCGGATTTGTTACATTAACCAATAGTATTCTTGCGGATAGCCGACCTACCGGGTCTCTTTATTCCGGAGCCGGCATCACCAAAGTCAATTGCGCGGAGTATATTGCCGGGGTACAAGGTACCGATCCACAGTTTGTCAATGGTACCAATAAATACTGGGCAGGATCGGGTACCGATTTTAACAGCCAATTGTATGGATCCAACAAGGGATATTATCAACTTACACCGTCCAATATGCATACATTCGCACCACGGGCAATCCCCGTCACAACTTCTGATCGCTATGTGACACCGGAGGGTGCAGGAAGAAAGGACGGGAGCGATTGGGCCAATGCATTGCCCGGAAATCTGCCCTACGGAATGCAGTATGCCTGGAATGAGACGGCTGCCAACGGGACTTTGTATGTAGGAAGCGGAAATTACAATGTAAAACAGAAACTTACCATTTCCAGCGGAGGTACCGGTGCTGCCAGTCTGAAAAGCTTCGTTGGTATAGATACGGGGGCAGGACTTCCTGTGTTCACCGGCAACTTTACTCATACGGCGCAGAACTCCGGTAATTTTATCGAAGTGTCGGCAGGAGCCAGCTACTGGATGGTAAAAGATATTATCATCAACAATTACTACTACGGGATTTTAGCAAAAGGTAAGAATATAGGATACAGGATTCATAATGTAGATGTCACGGACATGAGCGATGGGTTGTATCTCGTAGGGGGAGCTACAGTAGCTGATGGAGCTGCCGGGTCCCATGATATTATCATTGAGGACTGCGATTTCAAATATTACACCAAACGTGGACTCCGGCTCATCGGTGGAAACTATAATGTAACGGTGAACCGTTGTACGGCAGACGCTGGTGGAGCGGATTATTGGGTAACGGGCAATTTCCCTTTCAGTTATCAGGTGGCGGACAGCAATCAGGATCTCAATATTATTGACCATCACATCACTTTCAATGACTGCGTAGGCAGCAACAATTACGTGGACACGGGTGTGGATAATTACTGGAATGGAGACGCATTCTGTACCGAAAGAGCCTCTGATTTTATCTATTTCAACCGATGCAAGGCCTTTGGAAATACGGACGGTGGGTGGGATGTGAAGACTGCCAATGCCTATCTGAACGATTGTGTATCCTTTGGGAACAAGAGAGCCTACAGGCTTTGGTCTACAGGCGAGGCCGTGCTGCGCAACTGTATCGGTGCATATTCCGTTGAACCGGGTGGAATGCTCACTGCGTGTGGAGTATGGGCAGGTGAGCAGGCCAATATAATTCTCTATAACAGCACCCTCTATAACAACGTGGGGGATGAACTCCGGGTGGAAGGCGGAAATATCACTTGCTATGACAGTATTATTGCAGAAGACAGAAATGCTGCTGAAAACCTTACCTTCATAGACCCGGCAAAGCTGGGTACCATCACCTTGAACAACTGTGAAGCGTATATTATCGGGGTTCAGGGCCAGGATCCCCAGTTTGTAAATGGAACCAATTCCAACTGGACAGGCGAAGGGACGGACTTCAACAGCAGACGGTATCAAGATACCAAGGGATATTATTATTCAGGAACTTTTTAGGGCAAAATACGCCTCAGATCCCTGATTATAGGAATCCGCAATCTTGTACATACGATGTAAAAGTGTGGTAAAATACATAAGAAGGTCAGCCTATCGGTTGTGGGATGGGCTGGCCTTTCTTGAAACTATATAAAAGGTGGAAAGATAAATGTCGATCATGAAAAGCTATCGTAATACAGATACCAAGAATGAATTCAGCCAATTGAGAAATCGGTGGAAAACCGTATTAACTGGAGGAAAAGATTACGATCTTCAGGATGAGTATATTTTGTATCGAGTACAACTCTTGGACGAAGAAGCGCAAAATTACTGGGATACAATGGAAAAGTCACAGAATCGGGACTTCCTTTGGAGAGACTGTGCAGATAGAACCATGTCAAGTCACATAACTGCAAGTTACAGGCGTATCCGGGCCATGGCAATCGCATATAGTACCCGCGGTTCCCGTGTAGAGGGAAATAAGGTGCTGATGCAGGATATGATCCATGCTTTGGATTGGATGTATTGTGTCCGGTATAATGAAAACTGCGAACAGGCATTCAACTGGTGGGATTGGGAAATTGGGGTTCCGCTGATGCTGAATGATATCGTAGTTCTGTTGTATGATGACTTAACGCAGGAACAAAAAAACAATTATATGAATGCGATTCGGAAGTTTACCCCAGATCCAATCATTATGAATAATAGAAAAAGCCGATCAACAGGGGCCAATCGAATTTGGAAGTGCATTGTAACCGCACTCCGTGGAATGATTGAAGAAGAGGAAGCGGTTTTAGAAACGGCCAGGGAAGAGGTAAATCCGGTTTTCCTGTACACTACGGAAGGGGATGGATTCTACGAGGATGGTTCATTTGTACAACACCGTGCTCATGCCTATACAGGGGGATATGGAATTGCGCTGCTGAATGAACTGACAAATTTACAGTATTTACTGGCGGGATCCTCCTGGGAAATTACAGACCCTTTATCAGAGCATATCTATCAATGGGTTTATGAATCCTTTGAACCCTTGCTCTACAAAGGGGCCATGATGGACATGGTGAGAGGGAGAGAGATCTGCCGGTCTGCCGTGGAAGACATCATGGCAGGCATTAGAGTGACCAGTGCCATCATCCGGTTATCACAATATGCACCGGAACAACATGCCACAGCCTATAAAGAGATGATTAAGGCATGGATACCCTCCTATGTTTTTAAGGAGTTTTGTGCCAATACTTCGGTGCATACCATCCATCTCGCAGAGGAGATCTTGCGAAACCCTGATATCAATCACAAAGGAAATTTGGTAGGGCATTATTCATTTTCCTGTATGGATCGGGTTGTCCATCGGAAGGAAAATTTCGGTCTGGGACTAAGTATGCACTCACAACGAATTGCTGCCTATGAATCCATTAATTTTGAGAATCTTAGGGCCTGGTATACAGGGTATGGAATGACGTATTTGTATAACGAGGATTTGAGGCAGTACAGTGATGGCTATTGGCCTACTGTAGATGCTCGCAGATTACCGGGGACTACGGTAGATACAAGAACAATGGAGGCTAAACTGGAACTCCATGCCTCTGGGGGTTTCAGTACGCAGAATTGGTGCGGAGGAGCCGTAATGGAAGGAAGGTACGGTGTGGCAGGGATGGAACTGGCTCCGCAGAATAGTACACTAACAGCAAGAAAATCCTGGTTTATGTTTGATGACGAAGTTGTAGCTGTGGGGTCCCATATTTTCGCCAGGGATGGATTTTCCGTGGAAACCATTGTAGAGAATCGTAAGATTACAGGGGATGGAGACAATGTCCTAACAGTAGAGGAAAGAATCATGCCCGACTCTCTTGGTTGGTCGGAGGAAATGCAGGCGATTAACTGGATTCATTTGGCAGGCAATGTTTTGGGCTCGGATATCGGATATTACTTCCCTGAAAAGGCCAATATTAAAGGATTGCGTGAAGCAAGGACAGACTGCTGGTATAGCATCAACGGGTCATCCGGGACTAAAATTCCTATTACCCGGAATTATCTAACGCTATGGTTTGATCATGGAGTGAATCCCTCCAGGGAAAGTTATGCCTATGTACTCTTACCCAATAAAAGCGCTTCCCAAGTAAAGGAGTACGCAGACAATCCGCAGGTGTATGTTGTTGAGAACTCAGCGGAAGCTCATGCAATATATGCAAAAAAACTCAATATGATCGGGGTGAATTTCTGGGAGGATAAAGTATACGCTGTTGAAGGTATCCAAAGTAACAGAAAAGCCTGCATTATCAGACGACAGATAGGGGACAAAATGGAAATAGCCGTTTCCGACCCTACTCAGGAGAATACCCAAACCATAGAGGTTGAAGTAGGTGTAAATGCAAAAGGAGTCACTTCATCGGACCCTAATATCGAAGTCCTCCAAATAAGTCCTATAATAAAACTAAAGGTACATGTGAACAAAACACAGGGAAAAACACTGAAAGTATCCTTCGAGCTATAGGGGGCTGTGAAAAACATAGCGGTTCTTTTTTGCGGATCACTTGCTGGGATGCCACACGCTGAGCCAAAAATAACCAGTGGACAAATATGCGGGGGTTTGTCCACTGGTTATTTCTGAATTAAAATCATTTATCAGTGTCAGGTATTTTTATTGTAGTATAATTGAAATATATACTTAAAGTGCTAAACTAATAAACAATAATAAAAATGCTAAACGAAGGATGGATTTTACATGAACAAAGTAGCAAAATTGACGGAACTCTATGAAAAGTTCCAGAATGAATTTAAAGATAAAGAGATCGTATTGGGAGAAGGAAATCCCGATGCAACGCTGCTTCTGATCGGAGAAGCGCCGGGAAGGGAAGAAGTCAAGTTGTCGAAACCCTTTGTAGGTACGGCGGGGAAAAATCTTACGGAATTCTTGAATATTGTGGGAATTAATCGAGAAGATATTTATATAACCAATGCCATAAAATTCAGACTTTCAAAAGTCAACCCTGCCACGGAAATGATTGTAAACAGACCGGCTACGCAGGCTGAAATCGTTGCCAACAGGCAATATTTGCTGGATGAAATCCAGATCATTCTGCCCGAGTATATCGTTACACTGGGGAATGTTCCACTGAAAGCTGTGACGGGAGAAAACGATATGGCAGTGGGGCAGGTGCATGGCCGTCTGCAAACCATAAACCTTCAAGGAAAGGAATATAAGCTGTTTCCGCTCTACCATCCTGCTAGTATCATCTATAAAAGAGAATTAAAAGAGGTATATATAGAAGATATAAAAGCGTTAAAAAGAATCACAACTGGAGCTTGAAACAGAATGATGGAGCAATACAGATTTGTACAAACTATGCAGAAGCTAAATTATTCCTAGGGTAAAATACGCCACTAATTGACAGAATAGGTGCTGAGAATTTATGTTGACACTTATCGAAAGCTAATGTTATAATGTCTAAGCTGTCGTTGCTAAGTTACACAAATGGCAAAACAATCAAGGTTTGAAAGAACTTTGAAAAAATGAAAAAAAGTGTTGACAAGGAAATAACAGTGTGATATTATACAAAAGCGTTCGCAAGAGCGGTGGACTTTGAAAAGTAAACAGTGTAAAAGTTGAGAAATAACTCGTTAATAAATTTGAGTTACTTGTAACACTACAAGTCAGTAAATA
>ENA-OFCE01000080-OFCE01000080.1-metagenomes-genome-assembly--contig:-NODE-80-length-73910-cov-7.086291_pt1 | contig 73910 bp, 58 predicted proteins | sample MGYA00153388_OFCE01 | MGnify analysis MGYA00153388
GTATATTTACTAATCTTTACATTTTAATAGATATTTTAAAACCTAAACTATATAGGTGTCAAGCTGATAAACTGTAGCTGGGGAGGAGCAGAGTACAATCTTGCCTTAAAAGAGGCTATGGAGAATTCAGGTATCTTATTTATCGCGGCCGCCGGCAACAACAGTAGTGATGTAACAGCAAACCCAGTGTATCCGACATGCTTTGATCTTCCTAACGTAGTGTCTGCGGCAGCTATAGATAATAAGGGTACACTTGCTTCCTTCTCAAACTATGGTTCGAAGGTTACTGTTACCGCTCCTGGCGTTAATATACTCAGTACACTTCCAGGAAACAGTTACGGAATGATGAATGGAACTTCAGCAGCAGCACCCTTTGTAACAGGTGCAGCAGCACTGTTTCTTTCTGTTAATCCAAATGCAACTCTACCCAATATAAAAGAGAAGCTGGAGGAAAGCGTCACAAAGCTGCCTCAACTCACTGGCAAAATAAAAACAGAAGGAATGGTAAACACCTTCAAGATGCTTGAAGGTAGTCAACCTTCTGAAGATGATGATGCAGGTGACACAACGAATGATCAGCCTATACCGCCGAATCAACCGGGCGAATTTGATAAAAAAGTAGTTTATCCGTTTGCATTCACTACATTAAATGATTCAACCGGAAACATTCTGACAAAAATTAGCTTTCTAACAACGGAAAAGCCTTATTCGAGTATCCAGCTTATCGTGTCTGACCAGGATAAGAAAGAAGCAGTTTATGACATAACTGCAGGAGCAGATACTAAGGAAATTGTGTTAGACAAGCTTTTACCTGACGTAGATTATACCTTCAATTTGAAATATTTTAATGGAAACCTTTATCAGTCCTATCTGGGACATGTAAGAGTAGAAAAGACTACAGATGCCAATGAAAACAGTACACTGGAAACTACTCCTTTAATGGAGGGTGTTATCAGTGAATACGTGGATTCTGATGCAATAAATAGCTTACAGTCAAACGAAATTAATAGTTCGGATAGTAACACTGTCTCTGGGAATGTGGGAACCATGGCTGCACGGTATGAAACAGAGCCGAACGGGTCCTTTGCCACTGCCAACACAATCTATAGCGGTGATGATAATTACGGCAAAATAGGTAGTTCCGGGGATGCAGATTATTATAGGATTCAGTTTGATAAGACAGGGAAAGTCAGGTTCTGGATGGGTAATGTACCCCAAGGCAAGGATTATGACATATACCTGTATGATGAAGCCTACAACCAAATAGGCAAATCAACCAACTCATTAAATACAGATGAAACAATTGATGGGATTTCCGTACAAGCGAATAAAACGTACTATATTAAAGTAGGTGGATATAACTATAGTTATGACGCAAATGCCAACTACTGGCTGCGAGCGAAGTTTTTCCCCACTCCTATGGTAACTGTCAATTCTCCACAGAATGGAGCCATATATACCCTGGGACAAGCAATTCCTGTCACTGCGGCAGGAGCAGATATCCACCATATGGGGGTAACTGTCAACGGCACTTATATGGAAGCCAGCTATGCCTTGGGCAACAACCTGACTTATAATTTCACACCGAGTACAGCCGGGACCTACAAGTTTATTGTCAGAGCAAGGAATACAGAGAGTGAAACCGACCTTTGTACTGCGCTGGTGGAATCCACTACCTATGTGACCGTCATAAGCCCAAGCGACCAGCCGACCCCGATTATATCAGGAGCGTACTACAAGCTGACAGCGAAGCACAGCGGAAAAGCATTGGACGTATACAATGCCTCCATGACAGATGCTGCCGATGTAGGCCAGTGTGTGTATTACGGTTCCGATAACCAGATATGGAAAATCGATAGTACTGGTGATGGGTATTATAAGCTAACAGCAAAGCACAGCGGAAAAGTACTGGATGTGTTTGACTTTAGCCAGGAGAATGGTGATAACGTACAGCAATGGGCAGACAATGGTGGGGACAATCAGAAGTGGCAGCTTACGCTGATTAATGACCCCAACAAAGTTACACTGTATCATTCTTTTTCGGGAACTCCACTGGAAGTGTCTGTAAGTCAGATGGGTGACTACCCCGAGTACGTAACCGGAGATACGGATGTTTTAGTGTTTTCAAGGGATACTAATGTAACAGCAAGTACATGGAGTACAGTAAAAGCCAAAGACCTGACCCATGTTTTAAATGAAGGATACTGGGTTACTGCAAACTTAGCTGCAATAGGATTAAATTACTATGATGGATATTATATTGACGGGGTCTGGTACAACTACGTTGATTTATTGAAGGAGCAACCTTTAATAACTGTACCACCCAATACAAATGGTATAAGTACAGGGCTAAAAGTTAATTTACTCCAACATATATACAGAGGATTTGGCTTTCAAATAGATGATTCAGTTTTAGGCACCTATGACTCTTGGGAGACAATTTGTGCTTCTCGGGCATTGATGGCGTACTATGGCATAGCATGGGTCAATGCAGATGATAGTGATATTGGATCTGTGATGTGGCCTAAGATAATTGAACTTATCTATGATTTCAGTAATGTAAACGGCAGTAATATTGCACAACTTAAAGCTAAACTCTATGAGTTACAACAGCAAAGAATTATACAAGCCCAAAACTGGGAATTGGAAGAACAGCTTAAAAACCAAATACTAGATATTGTAGCTAATGATCCAGCACCACAAGGCATAACTGACTTGGATTTAGGAGAGTTTATTGATGATGATATGCCTTCCGGGGAAATCGCAAAAAGTTTCGGATTAGGCATCATTGCATCAATAATAGCGGATGGTATTGATTCCGTAAACTATATCAATACGGCTTTAACAAGTGTATTTGGACAAGAAGCCGCAGAGTATAGTTACGTACTCATCGCAAACACAAAGGAAGAAAAAATTGCATACCTTGAAAGCCAAGTTACGAGCTTAAAAGCTTACTATGCAGGTAGGACACTGACTGATAGCATTTTACTTACAGTGGGGACGATAGGAGCTATTACTGGTGTAAGAACTGTAATCGCTGGATTATCAGGTGAGGCTGCATCCGCAATTCTTGAAGGACTTACTCTTGGAGCTGGTACGCCAGTTGTAGCAATAACTGCGGCTGCAAGTACTGCTGTTGTTGCAGTGGGAGCGGTAGAAGCAGGTGTAAGTGCTTCACTTGCAGCCGCAGCGTTCCAAAATGGAAAAATAAACTTAGCTAAGCTTAAAAGTGTATGGGGAACAAAATCGAATTCGGAGATATTACGGGATAATCTGAAGAAAGCGGGATACACAGAACCAGACTATCCGAACGCTGCTCACCATATGGTACCAGCAACTGCTGAAGTTGCTGGTGAAGCGAGAATAATACTAAGGAATTGTGGAATTGATATAAATGATGCGGCCAATGGTGTATTCTTACCGACTGAGACAGGGCATGGAACTGCAGCTGTTCATAGAGGAAGACATACAAATGCTTATATACAGGAAGTAACTAATAGATTAAAAAATGCAAACCCTACTACCCGTTCAGAAGCGGAAGCAGTCTTAGCAACAATAAAGCGTGACCTCTTAAATGGATCGCTCCAATTGTAGACAAACTAATTATTGCTAAGTATAATTAAAATGAATTATTCAAGAAAGGCGTATTGTGATGAAAATATGGGAGCTTAGAGTAGATGCAGACAAATTCTATTGTCTAACATTAGTCAATGATCAAGAATGGAATAAATTTGCCAACATGTTTGATGGAAGGAAACTAGAAGCAAGTTGGGAGCCATTTGATGTCAGGATTATTGATGAAAAAAAAAGAAAGAAGATGGGAGACGCACTATACTTGTCTCCTAACGTCCCAGTACTGAATCTAAAAGCGCTAGATGCAATAAATGATCTAATACAACCTTACGTTGAAATTTTGCCACTATACTCCGAAAATGGCGTGTTATATGCCTTAAATGTAATTAATATAATTGATTGTATTGATTATGAAAACGCAGAATTTGAAAGGTATCCTGATACAGGGAAAATTATGTGGTGCAAGAAATACGCATTTAACAAAGAGGCTTTGGAAGGACAGCATATTTTTAAAACGATCGATACTCCAAGGAGTAGAGCTTTAGTATCGGATGAATTTAGGGATAGAGTACAAAATAAAAAGTTAAAGGGGTTTGAATTTGTAGAGGTTTGGAGTTCAGGTGAATAGTGTGCAATCAATGTTTTAATATAAGGTAAAAGGGTGAAGCTGCACTATTATATACAATTTGGAAGGCTTATTTATGAAAATATGGGAATTATGTGCGGATGTTGATGGTTTTGACGGCTTTACACTCGTAGAAAATAGCAAGAAGTTAGAACTGATTGATATGTTTAACGGGACTAAGTTAGCGAAAATTTGGACTCCGGTGATAGTAAAATATATAAATGGAAGAAATATAAAAGGAAAGCCTAAGAGGAAAGGTGATCTGTCCCATTTTCTTGCAGGAGCATATATTGTTAATTCGATATTTGTTGATGAGTTAAAGGATTACGTTGAGGGTCATGCTGAATTTCTTCCTCTTATATATAAAGACAAAGAATACTATTTGATGAATGTTACTACAATGGTTAATTGTATTAACTATGATAAGTCCGAATTCGAGTACTCACTAAGTACAGGGGAAATTATGTGGTGTAAAAGGTATTCGTTCATTGAGGAATGCTTGGAGGGTATCCATTTGTTTAGAACAGCGGAATTTCCAAGAGCCAGTATTTTTATATCTGATGAACTTAAAAAGAGAATTTCCGAAAGCTGCTTGGAAGGAATAAGATTTATAGAGGTTTACGATTCCAACGAGTAAATAATGACGTACGCAGCATAATGAGGATAAACTTTTCCCACCTAGATTGGACTTGGGAAGAGTTTATCCTCAAGTTCACTAAAATTTTTATTAGAATTTCCTTAAAAGTAGAGGTAGGTATATGAGGTTGGAAAATATAAAATGGGACAGGTAAGATAGTGTTTCCATAACAAGTTTCATTACCAATATGCAAGTTTTTTAAGGTAACATGCAAGCATCCCAGTACACCTTCACATAGTAGGCCGTGAAAGCCTTGTTGCACAAGGGTTGTGTGAATTGCGTTATGTAAAGTGATTATAGAATCAAGTTTAATTTGAGTTAATAGCTTTATGGCTGCCTGAAGGAAAAAGCTGTTGCGGAATGCAACAGCTTATCCAATTCAGTGAGTTTTGGCGGGTAATGTTAATTTGTTCCAATTTACATAAGATGGTGATTGCGTCTGAAATATTTATTTTCTACGCTTTTTCCAAATCAAGACCTGCTGAATGCAGCTTTTACCATCTGTTAGTGGGTAAGGAATAAAATTGCACTGAAAAGTAATTAAGATAGGGAACCTATTTGCCGATTACACGGCCCATAAGGCATTTGTAGAAACGATAATAGCGAAGTTTAATAAGTCAAGTTAATATGGAAAAAAACGAGGCTATAACTCAGTTGGGAGAGCAGATTGTCTGGAACCCTACCCCAGAAAAGAACAATATGAAACAAAACTGATCTACAAATATGACCAGTAATGGAAATAAGGGGTATTGGCGCAGTTGGAGGCGCGCATGGCTGGCAGCCATGAGGTCAGGGGTTCAAGTGCCCTATGCTCCACCAAAGTAGACAAACCTATCCTTTTAACTAAGTTAAAAGGATAGATTTGTCTACTTTATCGTTCGTATTTGGACGGTATATACAAATTTTAGGCATCATGATTTACGACACTGGGGCGATTTCCTTTGAATACAAACCTATGCAACGCTTCTCGACTCTCTAAAAGAACTATGCAGATCCTATCCGACAAAGTATAACATGAATATATTCAGGGTTTGTTTGGATGGGAGATGAGTAGCTTTTACTGAGGACGAAAAGCGAAGCGGCGTCATTGTATTGGTATTATTCGTTTAACCTTATATAATATAAATAAAAGCCAAGGAGGTTAAATATGATTATATGTCGACAAAAGAGGCTTCAAAAAATGGGGCATTTCCGAACGCTGCATCCAGAAGCTATGTGAGGAAAACCGTATTCCTGGCGTTATCCATTTGAGCCGTGTGTGAGCGGTTCTGAAGGACACTGAAAAGCCTGTGGATGGCAGATATAAGCGTAAGCCTGATGCTAAGGCCGTATAATGCGAAAAGTCTGTGATCATTCGAAAAGTACGCCGCTCTGCGCATGTTAACCGAATCTTAACTCACAGTATGTTACAATTGATATGTGTATTTATCGAGCGGGGGTGAAGCATGAAATTACTAGTTGTAGAAGATGAAATATTCTTGCAATCGGCTTTGAAAAAAGGCTTTACAAAATTAGGTTATGCTGTGGATACTGCGTCCGATGGTGAAGAAGCACTAGAACGTTACTATTCTTCTATTTACGACGCTATTATTTTAGATATAAATTTGCCGAAGATAGACGGTATTGCCGTACTAAAAGAAATCCGAAAAGAAAATGCGGAGGTCAGGGTTCTTATACTTTCTGCGCGGAGCGAGTTAGAGGATAAAATTATCGGACTTGATACGGGAGCAAATGACTATCTTGCTAAGCCATTTCATTTTAAAGAACTGGAAGCGAGAGTCCGAGCCTTATTGCGGCGTGATTTTTCAACACAAAGCACTGAAATTATGGCAGACAGGCTGGTTTTAGAGACAGCTTTAAAAAAAGTATATCTTGACGGTATTGAAATTAACCTGACAAAAAAGGAGTATGGCATCTTAGAGTACTTGCTTATGCACAAAGGAACTCTTGTGAGTGGTGAAGATTTAATTGAACATGTTTGGGATAGTGAAGCGGATACATTCACAAGTGCCTTTAAGGTTCATATTAATTCGCTAAGAAAAAAATTGCCGCAGAATACAATAAGAAACATAAGGGGGCAAGGCTATTATGTTGAGTAAAATTTCCTTGCGATTAAGACTGACAATTCTGGCATGCAGTATTCTGGTTGCAGCCTGTACCTGTTTAACGATTGTGTCAGTGTTCAATGCAGGTAACATATTTTTGAAACCCATTGAAGCCTTGTCCGTCCAGCCGACGGCGCCTATGCCAATCACATCTGATAATGAAACGGATGAGGATGTACCTCCAACAGCCGCGGAGGTTTATGGTATGTTTCAGGACTCAAAGAAGGGTTTCGCACTGCAAAGCATAATAGTGATGGTTGTAATTACTGGGATTGGAACCATATTGACATGGTTTGTCACGGGAAAGGCGCTGAAACCGGTTGCCATACTCAGTAAGACCGTTGAAGATATTGACGAGAAAAATTTGTCAACACAAATTCCCGTTCCATATAGCAAGGATGAAGTCGCACGACTCACTCAGTCGTTTAATAATATGCTTATAAAAATCAGTATGGCTTTTGAAAGTCAAAAACGGTTTGCCCAAAATGCCGCACATGAATTGAAGACACCACTATCTGCTATACTGACTAACATCGAAGTAATGGAGATTGATGAGGATTCGGCAAGCATTGAAGAATACAAAGAAAATTTGCTTATAGTAAAACAAAATGTAGAAAGAATGACTGCCCTGGTTACCGATTTACTTGCGCTTAACGCGGCTGAAAAACATATAGATATCAGCCGCTTCTCAGCCCGTGATTTATTTTTCTCTATTTTAAGTGACAACGATAATGATATTAAAAAGAAGAATATTTTTGTGAATATTGAAGGCGAGAAAGAGATTAATGGAAATCGCTTTATGCTTGAAAGAGCCTTTTCAAATATAGTTCAAAACGCCATAAGATACAACCATAACAATGGTTCGATTACCATTCGTTGTTCGGAATCAGGTATTACTATTTCCGATACCGGTATTGGAATCGCTCCTGACAAATTACCGCATATTTTTGAACCGTTCTACTGCGCAGACACATCCCGCTCCAGAGCGCTTGGCGGAAGTGGGCTCGGTCTTGCGATAACAAAAGAAATTTTTGATAAACACGAAATTAAAATTGATGTTGCGAGTACTGAGAATACAGGAACAATATTCACAGTGACCAATTTATGAGATAATTACTTGTTCTTGCCTTAATTTTCTTATCTAAAACTTAACCTTCTGTTTGATAAACTTATATTATCAAAAACCAGGAGGTTATTTTTTATGAAAAAGAAAATAGTGGTCATCATTCTTAGCATTGCTTTAGTGGTTGTGGCGGGAGCAGTGATTTTCACAAAGTTTTATCCCATGTCAACCAGCCCTAATTATAACCCTGCGACTGAAGGACAAACCGCAGCCGTAATTGACAAATTTAATGCAGTGGATCTAAATGGTAATAAAATCACAAATGATGTATTTTCGGATTACAAACTCACGATGATTAATGTTTGGACGACATCCTGCTCTCCTTGCTTAAAGGAAATGCCTGATCTTGCCGCCCTTAATAAAGAGTTAGAAGAAAAAGGTTTTAATGTGATCGGAATTGTGGATGACCTGATTGATGCCAACACAGGAGATGTTAGTGAACCGGCTAAAGAACTTGCATTGAGAATATGCGAGCAAACAGGCGCAGAATATACGAATCTAATTCCGGACGCAACTCTTAAAAAGGGCATCTTGAACGGTTTAGGCGGTTATCCATCAACTTTCTTTGTTGACAAAGATGGAAAACTTGCAGGAAAGAGATATTTTGGCGCACATACAAAGGATGAGTGGAAAAGAATCATAGAGGAGCTTTTGACGAAGGTGGAGGCATCCTCAAAATGAAGCAGAGATTATTGATGCTCTTGGCTCTGTCTCTTTCTGGCATTTTCATGATGGCGATGGGTATCATGAGAGGCGAGGTGGAGATTGTGTTCTCAAAAGCTATTCATATTTGTTTGGAGTGTATAGGAATTGGCTAAAATAACCCTTCGCAATAGAGTTCAAGCTATTTGGACCCTCGCTTCAAATAGCTATCTTGTGGGATTTATCCAAGGGAAAATATACAAAGGTAACCTGAAAAAGATTTGTGTGCCGGGGCTGAATTGTTACTCCTGCCCCGGTGCGCTGGGTGCCTGCCCTATTGGCTCCTTACAAGCGCTTATCGGCAGTTGGAAATTCCAGGCATCCCTCTATGTAACAGGATTTCTGATGCTTGTCGGCGCGATATGCGGTCGGTTTGTTTGCGGCTGGCTTTGCCCCTTTGGGTGGATTCAAGACCTGCTGCATAAAATTCCTTTTGTAAGGAAGTTTAAAACTTTCAGACTGGACAGACCGTTAAGATTTTTAAAGTATGTCATATTGCTTCTGTTCGTAATCATATTACCAATGTTTGTAGTCGATATCATTGGACAAGGAATGCCATTCTTTTGCAAGTTCATATGTCCATCGGGTACCTTGATGGGAGGGTGGCCGCTAATATTATCGAATAAGCCGCTACAGGATACAATAGGCTGGTTGTTTATGTGGAAGAACGTGATTCTAATTGTCATTATTGTTCTTTCAATTATGATATATAGGCCGTTTTGTAAGTATATTTGTCCTCTTGGTGCGATTTATTCCGTGTTCAATCCAGTTTCATTCTATAAGCTGAAAATAGACGAGAATAGCTGCACCAAGTGCGAATTGTGTTCAAAGGTCTGTAAGATGAATGTTAAACCGTATAAAACGCCGAATCGCCCTGAGTGTATCCGTTGTGGCGACTGCAAAAAAGCGTGTCCGCATAAAGTAATTAGGTCTGGATTTTTCACAAAATAGGTAAAAGAAAGCGTGAGAGAAATCCTACCTAACGGTACTTCTTATATATTTGAATGGCTTTCGATAGGAATAGTATCAGATTTCAGAGTGACTATCTGCCAAACGGCAAAATAAAAAAAGCCGTCATTTGGCAGCTAATCCCTTGAAATAAAGGGGGGGCAGATAATCTAATCAGAATAGATGGTGTGTTTATGAAAAAATGAATGGAATTCCTTGCTCTGCTTTTACTGGCGAGGTAAGGAATTTCATTCATTTTGGCAGAGGAAAGTACTTTCTAACGTCAATATATTTTACGGCAAAAATATATTGATAAATGGCAACAATTATGTTGGGTCAGCAATAAGATTAAAAGTAAATTCATTACTGCTTTTTATTTTTGGTTCTAAAGGGTCTGTAGAATGCGCGAATGTCATCGGCTAGAAGTTCGGGTTCTTCCATGGCAGTAAAATGTCCACCGCGAGGCATTGAAGTCCAGCGAGTTATATTCAGATTGCGCACAGCCCATTCTTTGGGTGGTAACAACATATCAGCCGGGAAAAGTGCAATGCCTGTCGGTACCTCTATACGCCCCATTGATGGCAAAGAATGCGTGTTCTCATAATACATACGTGTTGATGACCCTATAGTATTTGTAACCCAATAGATCATTATATTAGTGAGCAGTTCATCCTCGCTAAATCTTTGCCGAAGGTCACCATTACAATCGCTCCATGCGCGGAATTTTTCAATAATCCAACCGGCCAAACCTACGGGTGAGTCGGAAAGTCCATATGCAAGGGTCTGCGGTTTTGTTGATTGAATTGACATATAGGCTCCCTCAGAGGCAATCCATTCCTGAGCAATTCTCTTATATTGTTGTTCTCCTTTTGAAAACTCAGCCTGATCATGTGAAGTCATGAGATTTTTGATTATACCGATGTCGGTCAGGTGAATTCCGAATAGAAGTTCGGGATGGTTTAATGCCAGATATCTTGTAACACCAGAGCCAATATCCCCACCTGCAGCAGCGAATCTTCTATAGCCGAGTTCTTCTGTCATTAGTTTAGCCCAGAGCTCGGAAACACGAAAATTGTTGACGCCACTATGGTCAGGGCGACTAGAGAAGCCAAATCCAGGTATTGAAGGGACAATTACATCGAAAGCGTCCTCTGGGTCACCGCCGTGACGAGCTGGATCAGTAAGAAGGGGGATAATCTTCTGATAGCGTATGTAACTGTCAGGCCATCCGTGGGTAAGGATAATGGGTAAAGGACTAGGTCCATTGCCGCGCTCGTGCACAAAATGCACATCGATCCCATCGACATTGCAGTGAAACTGAGAAAAGCGGTTCAATTCGGATTCTTGCGCGCGCCAGTCAAAATGGTCCCGCCAATAGGAAACAAGCGATTGTAAATAACCGATTTCAGTACCTCGTTCCCAAGCGGAGTCTTTTAATTGATCGGGCCAGCGGACGTGATCCAATCTGTATTTTAGATCGTCAAGTACTTCATTGGATACGTGGATATGAAAACGTTCAACAGCCATAATGATTCTCCTTTCGTTTAGTGGTCACGGCAAACCTTATTAACCATAACCTTCGTACAGTAACTGTATAATAATAGTATATCGTTTAAAAATTATGATACAATGATATAAATGAAGCTTTTAACTATACTATCTGTTAATAGAGAAATATATATGCCACAAATTGACCGCCATAAGAATAGAACTGTATATATTGAATTTGTTGCAGCCGAAAATTTTAACAATCTCCCCTATGAGGATCGCTTAACTATAATTTTTATTACAAGTGGAAGTATAAATGTGCAATTGAATGATCGTCCTATAAAAATTGTTGCTCCTAGTATTCTTTGTTTGTCTATGGATGATACGTACTTTATAAAACAATTTACCGCTAAAAGAGGTATGACTCCAACGGAATTTCGGAATACCTCACGTGAGTTTGCAAATTGCTAATAATAAATTTCGAGTGTGTAAAATTTAGGTTTAAAGCCGAATTTCAAAGAGACAGTCTCGTGTTTTTCAAGTAAATGACGATAATCTGGAATCAGGTGTTCAGCTAATATGGTGAAAAGATAAGCTGATTCAGAAATTGGAAGATATAAGGAAATCATTCAGAGCCTATGTTTCTGCCTAGCTTTTTATATAATTGTCAAATTCCAAACTTACTGTTATCATCATAATAGAAGAATTGACATACAGGCTTAAGCGGGCTGTGTTTTTTAGAAACAGACAAAAAATGAAGGATTTTAAACAGTTTATGAAAAAATTAGTCATTGGAATATTAGCACATGTGGATGCGGGCAAGACAACATTATCAGAGAGTATGCTTTATCTGAGCGGTAAAATTGGAAAACTTGGAAGGGTGGACAATAAGAACGCTTATTTAGATACCTATGAGCTGGAAAAGGCAAGAGGAATCACCATTTTCTCCAAGCAAGCCCTATTTGAAATAGGAGAGACTCAGATTACCTTATTGGATACCCCAGGACATGTAGATTTTTCTGCTGAAATGGAAAGAACACTTCAAGTGCTGGATTATGCCATTTTAGTGATAAACGGTGCAGATGGAGTGCAGGGGCATACCAAAACATTATGGCGGCTGCTTGACATGTATCGGATCCCTGTTTTTTTATTCGTCAACAAGATGGATCAGAATGGGACGGATAAGGATAAATTAATAAAAGAAATAAAAAAGCAGCTGGCGGATGGCTGCATTGAATTTGGACAAGTTCAGACGGAGGATTTTTACGACCAACTGGCCATGTGTGACGAAACAATGATGGAAGCCTACCTGGAAACGGGCCATATTGAAACCGCGCTTATTAAAAATGCTGTCAAGGAGCGCAAAGTATTTCCGTGCTTTTTCGGTTCGGCTTTAAAATTAAAAGGCATTGAACAATTTATGCAGGGGATAGTAGAGTATGCTATGACATCTTACTATCCCGATGAATTTGGGGCTAAAGTATTCAAAGTAACGAGAGACGAGCAGGGAAACCGTCTTACGCACATGAAGCTTACCGGTGGAAAGTTGAAGGTGAAAGACGTCTTGACGAATCATAATTGGGAAGAGAAAGTGAATCAAATCCGTATCTATTCCGGACAGAAATTCGAGGCAGTGAATGAGATAGAGGCAGGTTCTATATGTGCAGTAACAGGACTCAGCCATACCAGGCCGGGAGAAGGCTTAGGGATAGAGGAAGCTTCTGGCACACCAGTATTGGAACCCGTACTGTCTTATCAGATTATATTTCCGGAAGGCTGCGACCCCAGAGTGATGATTCCCAAACTGCGTCAGATTGAAGAAGAAGAGCCGGAACTTCATATTGTCTGGGATGAGCAGTTACAGGAGATTCAAGTCCAGATCATGGGAGAAGTGCAGATTGAAATCCTGCAGAGCTTGATACAAAGCCGTTTTGGTGTTGCGGCAGCCTTCGATGCCGGAAGGGTTGTATATAAAGAGACGATTGTCAATACAGTTGAGGGAGTGGGACACTTTGAACCATTGAGGCATTATGCGGAGGTCCACCTGTTATTAGCGCCGGGTGAGCCGGGAAGTGGTCTGCAATTTGGGGTAGAATGCAGTGAGGAGTTGCTGGGTAAAAGCTGGCAAAGACTTATTTTAACCCATCTGGAAGAAAAAGCTCATAAAGGAGTTTTGACAGGGTCAGCGATTACAGATATGAAAATTACTTTAGTCTCTGGTAGAGCACACAATAAGCATACGGAAGGCGGTGACTTCAGAGAGGCTACCTACCGTGCAGTACGCCAGGGCTTAAAGGAGGCAGAGTCCATATTGTTGGAGCCTTATTATGCCTTTCAGTTGGAACTGCCTGAGAAAATGGTAGGAAGAGCCATGTCGGATGTTGAGAAAATGCACGGTACATGTGAAATATCACAGTCAGATGGTGAAATGGCGGTTCTTGTGGGGAGCGCCCCTGTTACTACCATGAGGAATTACCAGATGGAGGTAGTTGCATATACCAAAGGTCTTGGTAGGCTGTTTTACAGTTTGAAAGGATATGAACCATGCCATAATGAGGCCGAGGTCATAGAACATATCGGATATGATTCGGAAAGGGACACCGAAAATCCGACTGGTTCCGTATTTTGTTCACATGGTGCAGGATTTTTGGTGGATTGGGATAAAGTTAAGGACCATATGCATGTTGAAAGCTATTTTCAGAAAAAAGACGATTTATCGGGAGAAACAACCCATAACCAAGCCTCATCCGCAAAAGAGCGGTTGATCAGTCTGGATGAGATTGACCGAATTATCAATAAAACCTACTATACAAACCAGGGGAAGAAGTCTGCCTGGAAAAGACCTAAAACAGCCAGTAAAAGTTATTATGGACCTATTACCGTTACCTATGTTGACAGACAGCAGGAAATCAAGGAAGAGTATCTCCTTGTGGATGGTTATAATATTATCTATGCATGGCCTGAACTGAAAGGGCTTGCAGATGATAATATGGATGGTGCCAGAATGAAATTGCTTGATTCTCTAAGTAATTATCAGGGAATTCGAAAATGTCAGATTATCGTTGTGTTTGATGCTTACCGTGTTCAGGGGCATCTTGAGGAAGTAACTGATTATCATAACATCCATATGGTATATACCAGAGAGGCACAAACGGCGGACCAGTATATTGAAAAATTTGCATACGACAATAAGAAAAAATATGATATAACAGTTGCAACGTCGGACGGTTTACAGCAGATTATTATAAGGGGGGCAGGATGTTCCTTGCTATCCGCCAGAGAACTGAAAGCTGAGATCGACGGGGCTAATGAAAGAATTAAGCAGGAACATCGGGAAATGCAGGGAGGAAACCGCAATTATTTAATTGATGCATTATCTCCTGAAGCAAAACAGCAGATGGAATACATGGTTAAAAAAGGAAATGGCCAGTAAACAACAACCCTACCGCCAAGGGGTTTCCAGCTTTAAGCGATATTATTTTTATCTACTCAAGGCATGTTGAGAATATAGTTCTGATGATGAATTTATTCCCTTATGTTTTTGTCATAAGATATTATAATTGAGCTGATATAGCATTATGTTAGGGTGCAATCCTATCTCAGCTGAGAGAGTGCCACAATGGCATTGTGGAAGTCGAGAGTTCGAATCTCTTTAGCTCCACCAAAAACGATAAACCATAAGGCTAAATGACCTTGTGGTTTTTTCATACCCTACAAGATCGGACACTTGATAAAACAGAGTTGAGCAAAAAGCCCGTATAGGAATGTACGGGTTTTTTGTGTTACAATAAAAATGGGTTCCACTTTTCATCACCGCTGTGGACATGCTCCCTAGAATGGTACATGTGGAGACCTGTTGCCTGTTAATAAAAGATTAAGACTGTATTTGTAGAATCAGAAGGGACGGGTTAAAATGAATAAGTATTTACGGCAGTTTATGGAGAATAACACTTCCCTCAGCGAAAAAGAACTGCAGGAAATCGCAGACCATATCCTCGTCAATGCTTTTAAAAAAGGAACCATTCTTCTCAAACAGGGAGATATCTCGGACAAGTGCTATCTCGTTTTAAAAGGCTGCGTCCGGCAGTATTCCTGCGGCAACGACGGCAAGGAAACGACATACAATTTTTTCACGGAAGGCCAGGCCGTTGTCTTGTTTAAAAGCTATAAGCAAAAAGTGCCCTCGGATTATTTTTTATCCTGTGTCGAAGATTCGGTGCTGATTGTCGGCAGCTTGGATACCGAGGAAAGTATGTACGAACAATTCCCGGAACTTAAAAATATCACCAGAAACATTATGGAGATGAACTTCGGACAGGCGCAGGATGATACCGCCATGCTGATGGGCGCCATGCCGGAAGAGCGCTATCTGAGGCTTTTGGAAAAAAGACCTGAATTGATAAAACGCGTGCCGCAGCACCAGTTGGCAAGCTATCTCGGGATCACTCCAGAATCCTTAAGCAGAATCAAGAAAAGAATCGCCCCTCCTTGAAGCGGGGCGATTCTCAGCGTTCAGCGGTCTGATACGGAAGTCTTGCCGCCTTTGACAATGAGCCATATGCCAAAAGCCAGTTCGCCGAGCGCCATGGGCAGACTGAGGATATTTTCAAGAATAACTGTCGTTTGTTCAATCTGCGGAAAAAACACATGGAGCACATGAACGACGATATAGCTTAAAGCGGCGATCAGCAAAAGGATACCCAGGATTTTCGGGATAAAGCCCGATTTTAAGACCAGATTGCCGACTATCAGCAGATGACACCCAAAAACGATCAGGCCAAACGACCACATTTTACTAAATGCGTTGACAAACAGCATAACTTGCGCCTTCGTCAGATCAGATTGTACCGCCGCGAGAGAGCTGTCTCCGCCGGATAATTGTATGATGTTTATCAGATTTAAGATCGCTGTCCCCAGTATGGCGCAATAAACCAAACGAAACCACGCGCCGAGCATCGACACACTGTTGTCCACTTGTTTCAGAAAGATATACAGCGCCCACGCAACAACAATATCGCTCAATAAAATGACGAGCCAGCCAAAGACGCCGCCACGAAAAAGCGCGAATGAACTCTGGATATTGCTCAATGTGGCATTTGCGTCGCCTTTGACGATCAGGCTGCCATTGACATATCCGACAGCAAAGGCCGCGCATGCCGCCATAACAAGCATCACAATTCCCGCAATCAAAGCCGCTCTGCGCGGCGAGATTTTTCCAGTTTCATTTACCGTCATATTAATCCCTCCTTCTATAAGCTGATTTTATCACCGCAGACGGATCATTTCATTGACTTAAGTCAAGAAAATATCTATTGTTTATTATTAGCTGTTTTCATAAATGTATCGATGTGATTTAATAGAATTACATGTGAGACGGGGAAATGCGTCATAATGAGCTGATTAAGAGCAAATTAAGGTCGCCGGGTCCGGTAAGCTTATTCATCGACGACGGTGCGTCGCTGACATCGACGGGCGCCGTCAACGTCACTGTGCCTTTTCTTGTCAATCACGTTGACTTTTCCCCGTCAAGTTTCAGGGTATTAGAAGATACATATTAATCTTAACAACATTTAAAAAGTACAAAAACATACGCAAAACACCTCCCGCCAAGGCCCCACCAGCTTCAAGCGGCATCTTTTTTGTATCCTCAAGGCACATTGAGAGTATAGTTCTGATTACGAATTCATTCCCTTGGGTTGTTGTCATAAGATTTATAATTGAATTGATTTAGAATTATGTTAGGGTGTAATCCTATCTCACCTGGGAGAGTGCTACAATGGCATTGTAGAAGTCGAGGATTCGAATCCTTTTAGCTTGACCAAATCTAAAAAGGCTCGTCAAAAACGGCGAGTTTTTTGCTTTCTGTACAAATTCAGTATAGATAAATAGAAGAAAGGCTCTATATTACAAGAATACAGAACCTTTAATATCGAACACCAACATATTGTTTTTGGTTTAACTATCCTTTTCTCCACATATTTGTAGTTTGATACTGAAATCAGCTATAACAATTTCTTTTTCATATTTTGGGTTTGTAAGTTCATTTTCAATTGAAATAGCAAGCGTTTCAGCCATAATTTCGTCATTATGCTTTGTTAAAATGGCGTTTATTTCTTCACTTTCGGATGAAATAGTGAGCCTAATACGTTCTTCAACATTAAATCCAGCCTCTTTCCTTAATACCTGACAATGGCGTAGAAGTTCACGGTATAAGCCCTCGCATATAAGTTTTTCATCAAGCGTAGTGTCCAATGCCACAGAAAACTCATCGCTCTCTATTATTACAAAGTTATGTTTAAATGTGGTTTCAACAGTAAATAGCTCTGGTGAAAGCCTGTTTTTGTATCCAGGTACATCTACTGAAAGATTTTTTTCAAAAGCTTCAACACAGATATTCATTTCCTCCTGTGTTAAATTGATAAGAGCTTCTTTTACAAATTGCAAATCCTCTTTTAATACCCTTCCTGCTGTTTTGAAATTTAAGGATAAGCGTTTGTTATACAATTCATCAAAGTTATCTAAGAAAACGATTGTCTTTACGTTAAGCTCATCTTTTACAATATCATACATGCTTATAACAGCATTTTTCAGTTTATTACCTTTTATATACATCACAGCTAACGGTTGTTTTACTTTAAGCTGTTTTTCGTTCCTTAATTTTAATCCAACTGAAATTAAATCTCTTATAGCACTTGTATCAGCGAGTATTCCATCTTCTATTTCCCCGTGATAAGTAGGATAACTTGATAAATGTACAGAAATCTCTGCTGCTTTATCAAAGCGTCTGATCATGTTCTGCCACATATATTCGGTAAGAAACGGAATAACGGGTGACATTGCCTGAATTATTAATTTTATTGCATTAAAAAGGCTCATATATGCAGCTAATTTGTTGCTATCAAGGTCTTGTTTCCAAAACCTTCTACGATTAGTGCGAATATACCAGTTGGATACGTCATCAATACATAGTTCAAACTGTCTGACAAGTTCTGCAGTATCAAAGTTATTGTAGCTTGTTTCGGCAGCTTTTAAGAAGCTTTTTACACGGTTATCAAGCCATCTATCGGTAATGTTTTCTTTTGATACTTGGGTTTCTGATGATAAATTGGGATTATCAATGGCTGAATATGTCATGAAAAAAGTGTATACATTATAAAACGATAGTAGTTTACGCCTTGCTTCATCTCCCAGAGAGAAGCCAAAACGAACGTCACTCGCTGTATTTGCACCTGCAAAAAGGTATCTGATTGTATCAGCACCTATTCTTTCAGCAGCTTCGTCAAATTTAATCATAAAACCGGTTTTTGAAAATTTTGTTCCATCTTCGGCAACTACACTGTTATATGCGAGTACCCTTTCATAAGGTGCTTTTCCAGTAAGAGTTACGCTCATAAAAAGAAGCGAGTAAAACCAAAGTCTTACTTGTTCACGCATCTCAGTAACCCATTCAGCAGGAAAGTTTTTTTCCCAATCAACTCTATTAGTAAAATATCCAAGAGTCGAGAAGGGTACAATTCCTGCATCAAGCCACACATCTCCAACTTCTGTTACCCGTGCTACTTTGCTTTTGCATTTTGGGCAGGTAATCTCTATCGTATCAATCCAAGGTCGATGAAGCTCAGGTAAATTGTCGACTTCTGCCCCACCCAATTCTTTTAGCTCTTGTTTTGAACCTATGACAGTCAACTCGCCACAGTTTTTACATGGATAGAAGGGGAGGGGGAGCCCATAAAAACGTTTTCTTGATATATTCCAATCTCCCATATTTTCGAGCCAGTCATTCATACGCTTTCCAATATACTCAGGCTCCCATTTTACCTTCTGAGCCGTTTCAATAAGCTTCGGCTTTATCTCATCAGTTTTAATATACCACTCCCTAACAAGACGAAATAACACATCTGTTTTACATCTCCAACATACAGGATAGCTATGAGTATATTTATGGGTTTTATACAATTTACCTTGTTCAGATAATTTATCAAATACAATGTCTGCGGCTTTTGAAGCTTCCAAGCCTGAAAGAAAATCATAATTATCGTAAAATAAACCTGACTCGTTGACGGGGCAAATTTCAGGTAAGTTAAATGTTTTACCGAGTTCAAAATCCTCTGCACCACAGCCAGGTGCTATATGAACTATACCGCAACCTTCGTCGGCAGATACGTCATTCCATGGAATTATTTTATGCTCAACTTCTTTTTGGACAGAAAGAAATGGAAAAAAGCTTTCATAATGCAAGCCTATAAGCTCACTTCCTTTAAAAAGCCTTATAACATTTTTCTCTCCGTGTAAAATTTTCAAAGTATTTGCTGCTGTAATTATAGGACGATGATTATTACCACAGTCTACCAGAGCATACTCAATCTCGGGATTTACTGCAAGGGCTACATTGGCAGAAAGAGTCCATGGAGTTGTTGTCCATACAAGAATATCATAGTTCTCCTCTATTAGCGGAAGCCTTGCAAATACTGCTGTATGCTCTATTTCCTTATAAGACCCCGACATTTCATGTTCAGAGAGGGATGTTCCACACCTTGGACACCAGGGCATTGGTTTATGCGATTGTGTAATCCAGTGGTTTTCGTGGCATACCTTTAAAAAGTGCCATATCCCAGTAATATTTTCATCTGTATGAGTAAAATATGAGTTATTCCAGTCCATCCACTGACCAAGACGCTTTGATTGCTCAGTTATTACGCTTGAAAACCTGTGTATTCTCTCTACACATTTTTTTGTAAACCTATCAGTTCCATAATTTTCAATATCCTTTTTGTCCCTGAAACCAAGTTCCTTTTCTACTTCAACTTCTACCCATAGTCCCTGTGTATCAAAACCGTTTCTATAATGGCAAGAAAAGCCATTCATAGCTTTATAACGAAGAAAAATATCTTTTATACTTCGTCCCCATGCGTGATGGATACCCATAGGATTGTTTGCGGTTATCGGACCATCAAGAAAACGAAAAGGTATGTTATTCTTATTCTTCGAAACTAGTTTGTTAAAACAGTCATTTTCTTCCCAAAAGTGTAGTACATCATGCTCCATTTTTATAAAATTTGGTTTTTGCTCGCTGTTTTGCATATGAATTCCTCCTAAAGAATGATTTTAAGGTGCTTCTAATGTCGCTAATATCACTAATCTCTCCCTCAATCATTCCCACCACCTCCTTTAATACAATTGGTACATTCAGAAGTGGAAAATACAAAAGGCTTCCGCCCCGTAAACAGGACGAAAGCCAAAGCTTGCGTTAAACCACCTATTACGACATACCAACATATGCGTTCCTTTTAACGGTGGAAACCCGTCAGAACCTACAAAAGACTTCGGTCTGAAGCTCAAGCGTGATTTTCATAAATCTCTAATTGTATCGGGCTTGCACCATCCCCCGATTCGCTGTGACTTTCAAGAATTTACTACTGTCGCCATCATTGCCTTAATTACTTTTTTACTATTATATACATTATATCCAGTACATGCAACACTTATAAGTAAAAATTTTGGAAAGTATCTATTGTTTACTGCTTATATTGTTGAATAAGGTCCTTTATGGGGATGGTGGATGAAAAAATCTTTTTAATGGGTGTTTCCTTAGCATCAAGAAAGTCCTTCCGGATATTTTACAGCATCCGGGAGGGGTTTTTTAGAACCTTCTATAATTAAAAAAACTGTGAGAAGCATAGCTGGATCATTTTCATCATTTACGAATTGGTGCTCAATTCTAGAGTCTAGATAGAAACAGTCCGATGCGGACAAATCATATCTTTTTCCTTCATATATCCAATGAACCTTTCCCGCCAGTACATATACGAATTCTTCCGCATAAATTACCCTTATTATAAGAAAATTACTATATGATCTGGTGCGGGAATACCAAAGGGAGTTGGAAGAAGGTTTAAGGTACTCAAAGGTAGTTAGGGGTGTAATTGATTATATTGACTCGCATTATACCCATGCTAATCTGGGAATAGAGGATATTGCAGAGTATATGCACCTTTCATCCGCACATTTGAGCGTGCTGTTTAAACAGGAAACGGGAGCAACAATTAAGCAGTATATTAGCGATTATAGGCTGGAGCTTTCAAAGAAGATGCTGGCTAATGAGCACTATAAGATAAATGAGATAGCAGAATTATGCGGCTACTCCAACGCCAATTATTTTGCTAAAGTGTTCAAGGCTGCCAATGATCAAAGCCCGGTAGAATATAGAAAGAATTGTGGAATAGAATAAAGGAGAGTGTAAAAATTTTAACGGTTTGAGATGAGGAAATAACTCCTTCTTGGCAAAGATTAGTAACATAATGCTAAGGAGGAGTTATTCACACAGTTTATTCGTGATGTCGGAAAACATGCCTTCACCCATTGACTCTCTTCCTTTTACCATAATAAAACAGCCCCTATGATTTTTTATTTTATCGCAGAAAGCTGTTTTTATAGGCTTTTTTTACAGGCTCAAGCCGAATTTTACAGTTATGAATCATGGAACAATTTCAAAAACAGTACCTTGGTTAAAATCAGTCACATTCATAGAGCCATAAACCCCTAAATATAGTCTGGTTTGATCCAGATTCGTTCCCAAACTAACATAAAAAGCTGATTGAGACCCAAAATTATAATCGGTTTCAATAACACTAAAATCATTTAGTTTACAATCTGTTCTTACCCTGGTATAAGCTAAAACCCCTCTAACCGGAGGTTGAGATTGTTCATCCTGGGCAAAATCGGTAAACACAACGCTTCCCGTTAAATCGGGGATTCCATTACCCATATATGACTGGACTCCTGTAAGTGCGGTTCCTCCAAACTTATTGGGTCGGGGATCTTTATGAAAATAACTAGTTAGAGGCTGAAGACGCCGCACTGAAGTTTTTACTGCTTCATTGTAATAAGCAATTGTTTTCTCATCCAAAGTCGGATTTGCAGAGCAGCCCCTTATAATCGAAGCAGGAAAAGCACCTTCCCACCCTCGCCAGCCAAAGTTAATAAATCCTTCTTGGTCAGGTTCAGATTTCATTAAAGAAGCTTGAATAAGCTGAGTAACCGGTATTGGTTTATAATGAACGAATGAAAAAATCGACTCTACCAGATCCTGTCCGACATTTCCCACATATTTGATATACTGATTATAAAACCTTTGAAATGAAATGCCAGGCATATTGCGACCCCCTTTGGCAATTACCGTAAGTGTTTCCTGAATAGGTGCGGGAAGTTCATTAAAACGTGTGACTACGGGTGGATTATTGATAAATGTATTCTTAGCTACATCAATTTCAATTATTTTACCGGCGATTTCCATATCATCCTGGCTTAAATTAAATGGATCATAGCCTGATCCACCATCTCCGGTTGTTAAAACAAGTTTTCCTGTTTCAGGTGAAAAGTTTAAGCTATTGACACCATTATGATTAAAAAATGGTCTTCTTAAATTAAGTAGTGTCCGCCGTTTTTGAGGTTGACCATTCGATTGTAAAATCCATTCTTCGACTGTATCAATATGATCATATTGAATTTCTCTATTTATCCATTTTAGGTTTAAGGTTCTAGGGTCACACGGGTTAGGCTTAAAAAATTCAGGAAGAGCATCTAAACCTTGGCTTGCAGCTTCTGAATTAGGAAGAGCACCTGGACCTTGTGTTCCAGCTGCTGAATAATGAAGATAAAACAGACCGTTATAATAAAATTCGGGATGAAACGCTAGCCCTAGCAATCCCCGCTCATCATATCCACCATCAGAAACACCTAGTTTTATGATTCGCGGGCGAATATCTAAAAAAGTTCCTATAACTCCGTTTCCTATGTAAAAGATCTCTCCTACCTGGGTTGCAATAAATAATCTTTCGATTGAGTCACCCGGAAGTATAGCTGTTTTCAAAACAGTGGGTAAATTTATCTTATTAACAATGGGCCGTAAACTAACTTTAACTTTTATCAACTAACTTTACACTCCTTCTTATTGTTTCCTTTTATAAGAATATGATTAGAACTGTTCTATTAGTACCAAATTGGAGGCAGGGAATCTGATGAGGCATTGCACCATTTTCCTCACCAGCGTTGGAGGAATCCAGGGCGGTCATTGGGGACATGCCAGTTGTTGTACATTAGATTTACAAATATTAACAACCGGAATGGAATTTTTATTTCATTACCTCTAACAGTGTAGATGAAGACAATAGAACACTGAAGGTTAAAAGTGTGGAAATACAGAACCATAAATAAAGTATGCTTACAAAGGGAACATAACAACTTGCGTTTCTAATATGTTCCTTTTTAAAAGGTAACATGTCCGATTCCCGGTACACCGGACAATTGGCTGTTGTATGCGGAATAAAGTTGTATACTTAACTTTAGTTCTCACGTATAAAAGGAACTATTGAGACTGTTATTTGTCTCAATAGTTCCTTTTATTATAAAAAATTTTAAAAAGCTGCGTCAGAAATTCCTTTGGGTTTTAGGGCTAAATCATGTCTTCAGAAAAAGATGAAATGTATTTAAAATTGTTTTGTATACAGGCTTTAGATAAGGAAACCACTGAAAAACTTCTTACCGAGATGGAAAACAGGTATGCAAAAGATCTGGAGCGTTATACTACGTCCTTGGAAAAGCTAAAGAATGCAGCTAACGGAAATATGGAATCTTTTCATTCACCCAGAATGGGATCCTATATACTGCTTCAAAAAAGAATCGGTGAGACGAAACTGGGTATGAAGTGGTGTAGTTGGATTAGAAGTTTATATAAACAAAATGGAAGGATTAATTTCTTTGATCATGACTTTACAGATTTCTCTGGATGATATAGTGAATGAAAGTATATGGACAAAGTTTTTTGTAGGTTCAAAAAAGGATAGCCATTCTGAATCTCCAGTTTTTCTCAATTGTGTTTTGTTTATTGAACTTTGAGAAGCGGTATGATAAAATATATACAAATAATGTGATTGGAGTTGAAAAGATGTAATTTTTCTTGCGAATTTTACAAAGCATAATAGAACTTAAGGAGCGAAAAATGCTGCTTATTTTGTTGTGCTTGAGCAAGAAAGTTACTAATTCTTTTCACTCAGACAATATATCCTCGTCATGCCTAATATGGGTTTGGCTTTGCTGTGTTTATGAGCTGCAAGAATTGACTTTCTTGCAGCTTTTATATTTATCGTACAGGAGGATAAATTTATGTCGTTAATAAATGTTACTAACCTGACCTTTGCCTATGATGGCAGTTATGATAACATATTTGAGAACGTAAGCTTTCAAATAGATACCGATTGGAAATTGGGATTTACGGGAAGAAATGGTAGGGGGAAAACAACATTTCTCAATTTGCTGCTTGGGAAATATGAATATAGCGGTAATATTTCTGCCAATGTCAGCTTTGAGTATTTTCCTTTCAATGTAGTAGACAAGGAAATTCTCACCATCGATGTAGTCGGCGATATTTTTCCAGACTATCTTCACTGGAAGTTGATACGTGAACTTTCATTGCTAGAAATTTCCGAGGATGTGTTATACCGCCCTTTTAATACACTTTCCAATGGGGAACAAACCAAAGTCCTGCTTGCTGCTTTGTTTCTTAAAGAAAACAGTTTTCTATTGATTGATGAGCCAACCAATCATCTGGATATGAATGCAAGAAAACTTGTCAGTGAATATCTCAATACCAAAAATGGCTTTATTCTGGTATCACACGACAGAGCATTTCTTGATAACTGCGTTGACCATATCCTTTCAATCAATAAGACAGATATAGAAATTCAGAAAGGCAATTTTTCCAGTTGGTGGGAAAATAAAAAAAGGCAGGATAGCTTTGAGTTTGCAGAAAACGAAAAACTTAGAAAAGAGATTCATCGCTTGTCGGACTCTGCCAAACGGACCAGCAGTTGGTCGCATGAAGTGGAAAAAACAAAAATTGGAACAAGAAACTCCGGGTCCAAACTGGATAAAGGTTATGTTGGCCATAAAGCAGCTAAAATGATGCAGCGTTCCAAGTCAATTGAAAACAGACAACAATCGGCTATTGCTGAAAAGTCTAAGCTTCTTAAAAATATTGAAAACTCTGATAGCTTGAAGATTGCTCAACTTGCTTATCATAAAAACCAACTTGCCGAGCTTGAAAATGTTTCAATTTTTTATGGTGACAGGACGGTTTGCCAGGATGTCGGATTTACTATTGAGCAAGGCGACCGAATTGCGCTTATAGGTAAAAACGGCTCCGGAAAGTCAAGCATTATCAAACTTATTTGCGGCGAGAATATAAACTATACAGGCACTTTCAGGAGAGGAAGCCAGCTTAAAATATCCTATGTTTCACAGGATACATCGCATCTTCAGGGCAATTTAACTGACTATGCTGCAAACAGCGGGATTGATGAAAGCCTTTTTAAATCTATTTTAAGAAAGCTTGATTTTTCCAGAGTTCAATTTGAAAAGGATATGTCAGCTTTTAGCGGCGGTCAAAAGAAAAAAGTGCTGATTGCAAAAAGCCTTTGCGAGAAAGCTCATCTGCATATCTGGGATGAACCGCTTAATTTTATTGATGTTATCTCTCGTATGCAAATAGAAGAATTACTGCTTGAATACTCACCGACTTTACTATTTGTGGAGCATGACAGTGAATTTTGCAAAAATATTGCAACAAAGGTTTTTGAACTTTAACTTTATATTATGAGCAAGGCTTGCAATACCGGTGAAATAATATGGGTCGGAAGAATCACCTTGACCGATTCAGGATTGCAGACTGTTCGCTGACGTTATCCCGATGATGAAGTAATAGCCTTTGTTTGCAGCTCTGCCGTTTGGAGAATTACAATATAATTTACCGTAGAATATACAAAGAGTGAGAAGGCTAAACCACTTTCAAATAGTAGTGAAATGGAAGTTTACAATAAGTAATATTAGTAAGGTCAAAAGGGTATTTGCCCTCAGCAAAAAATCTCCTTTAAGCGTATTTGAGGGAGATTTTTTGCATATGAAATCATAAGAAAACGAGCAAATATTTAGGCGGTAAGAATTATACCGAAAAGGTTAAGCTATGTAATTATTAATTATAAGGGTTTTTTATCTTTGAGTAGATGGTTAAAAGTGCTAAAATTACCATGTAGTTTATCATGATTTAAGAAGGGATGATATCATATGAAAAATACAGTAATATTTATCGCTCGTAATAATAAAGGGAGGGTGACTATATTTTAGCCCTCCTGCAAAAAAAATGGAGGAAAGAAATTTGGACATGCAATTTTTAAAACAGCACTGGTATGCTGATATTTATGAGCAACAGGTAACTCAATCGGACGAGGCCCGGTTTATATTAGATATCATTGGAAGCGAATCAAAGAAAATTCTCGAAGTTGCTTGTGGAGGTGGGAGAATTTTAATTCCCCTTGCAAAATCGGGTCATACTGTCACTGGATTTGACTTTGATGAATTTATGCTTGAAAAATGCCAGTCAAAAGCCAAAAACACGCAGAATGTTACCTGCTATTTGGCTGACGCTGTTACCCAAGACTGGGGTAACGGATTTGATATTGTTGTTTTAGCCGGAAACATTCTTTTAAATATTGAATCCAAACTGGATTATATACAATCACAGAAATTATTTATTAAAAAAGCATTCGATTGTATTCGCCAGGGAGGATATCTTTATTTGGATATTGATAACAACGAGGCACTTGAATCATATTCAAATCATCCCGAACGTGTTATTTTTGAAGGAACCGATGATTTAGGGACATACGGCCGGTACAGTATATACGATGGAAGCTACGATAATCAAACTCAAACTGTGTTATTCAAAAGAAGAACTGTAATAATAGCAAAAAACGGGGATAAGCAGGTTTTCGAACACAGTGCATCAAAGTATTTCCCTAAGCTTCATCAAGTTAAAAGCTGGCTTACAGATGCAGGGTTTGAAATCTCAAAAATCTTTGGTGATTATAGTGGAAATCCGTTGACTGATCAGTCCCAACGAATAATCATTTGGGCGAAAAAAACTTAATTTTTGACAATGGCAAATGAGCATAATCCATGATATGCATTATTATAGTTAGGTTCTAACATTAAAAAAAGCAATCAAGCAAAACCCATATTTTGAGCAAGTGTAGGACTGGGACTACTTTGAGTTTCGATATACCCGATATATTGATAATCAACATAACAACTTACAATTATGATATGTGAGTTTTTGAGGGTAGTATAGGAGTTTCCCAGTAAACCCTTGCAAATCGTTTTTTATATGCTCATAATAAAGTTTTATACTGGTGTATGTGCCCTAGAAAAACCATTGAGTGAATTTGGATCATTCAATGGTTTTTTAGAGGGAAAATGTATTTCTACGATAGACTTAACTGATGATTATAACTAAAAACAGGTCAATAAATTTTTTTATATGTGTTACACGGCGAGATTGACGACATAGCTATATTGATATACAATGTGATATATCACCAGAAATATTAAAGGAGTGTAAATACTTGAACAAGTCACTTTCTAACGAAGTTTATGAATTTCTTCTTAAAAGGATATTAAGTAATGAGCTTTTGCCAGGAGAACTGATAAATAGGAGGAATATTGCAGAAGAAATGGGTGTCAGTGTGGCGCCGGTTCTGGAAGCAATGCTTAACCTGGAATGGGAGGGTTTTCTTGAGAGTATTCCAAGAAAGGGAACACAAATCAGAATTTTAAAGGAAGCCGACATCAAAGGGCAGCTTATCGTGAGGGAGGCTATTGAATGCCAGGCGGCAAGGATGTACTGCGGAAAGCCGGTAAGCCGGAATCAGGATAAGCTTCTGGAAATGGCCCGAAAAGTTGACAACTCACAAAAATCCACTATGGAGGACTGGGAAATTGAAATCAAGTTTCACAGGAGCTTGGTTGAATTGGCAAATTGCAGCATGCTGACCAGAGAATTTGACAGAATCATGAAAATGTATCTGTTCTACAGCATGAACCGTGTTATCCCCAATGCCGAACAGATAAGAAGAGATAATCATATAAAGCTTGTTAATGATTTGCAGACAACAGACAGTGATGAAGGTGAAAGAATTATTAGAAATCATCTGTTGGTCGGAAAAGAATATTTTTTCAAATTATAAGAAGAAAGGAAGTCTATCATGAAAGTCTTAATAGCAATGGATTCATTTAAGGGAAATCTATCGTCATTGGGCGTGGCAGCTATCGTTGAAAAGGGAATAAAGCGGGTTTATGAGGATGCTGCTGTAGACAAGGTAGCTATAGCAGACGGAGGAGAGGGGACATTGGAATCAATCAACAACACCTTAAATGGGGATTTGGTTGAAGTCATGGTTAAAGGACCAATGGGCAGCGATGTAAAAGCAAAATATGCCATAGTCGACGGAAGTACGGCTATCATAGAAATGGCAGAGGCCTCCGGGCTAGTACTGGTTAATGAAAAGGAGAGAAATCCTATGCTGGCTTCCACCTTTGGAACGGGTCAACTTATTATTGATGCCTTAAATAAGGGATGTAAAAAGCTAATCATAGCAATAGGCGGAAGTGCCACCAACGATGGAGGGGCCGGCATGGCAAAAGCTTTGGGTGCCAGGTTTCTGGATTCCTCCGGAAATGAAATACCTGAAGGGGTGGAGGCACTTCAGACCCTTCATGAAGTTGATATGAGGGCTTTTGATAAAAGGATTGCCAATACGGAGTTTTTAGTTGCCTGTGATGTTACTAATCCCCTTACCGGAGAAAGCGGTGCATCAAAAGTGTTTGGTCCGCAAAAAGGAGCTACGGATGAAATGATAGCAAAGCTTGATAAAAGTCTTGAGTATTTTTCAGAAATTGTAAAAAAACAGTTTAATAAGGATATGGCTAGAGTGCCTGGAGCCGGTGCAGCCGGAGGGCTAGGTTACGGACTCATGGCCTTTTGCGGTGCAAAGCTAAAAAGAGGTATTGATTTAGTACTTGATACAGTTAAGCTGGAAAACAGAATCTTAGATGTTGATGTTGTTATTACAGGGGAAGGAAGACTGGATGGCCAGACTGTTTTTGGAAAGGTTCCTGTAGGAGTTGCAGGTATAGCTAAAAAGCATGGTAAACCGGTATATGCCATTGCAGGGTTTATTGGAGAAGGCGGACAAAAGGTATACGACCATGGCATAGATGCTGTTATGAGCTCTATGGTTGGACCTCTTGATCTTGATAAAGCAATCAGGAGATCGCCTCAGCTTATTGAAGAGGCAGCTGAAAGACTTTTCAGGATCATAAAATCGGCGCCCAGGGTTTGCTAAAGTGTAAAATCTAAAAAATTACGAGAAATAGGAAACACCTCTTAACCATCATAAAGTTCAACTTTTAAAATTAGTTTTATAAAAGGATTTACTACCGGCAGAAAAGATGATATTATCAATTTGTGAAAACGATTTTTTAAAAGGGGTGGGCTTTGTGGGGAAGCTAAAAGTGGGTATAATTGGTGCAGGCCAGATAGTAGAAGTCACTCATATGCCAAACTACATTAAGAATTCAAATCTTGTGAAAACGGTTTCAATAGTTGATGTCAATATTGAAAGGGCAAGGTTTATGGCGGAAAAGTTTGGTATCCCTGAGTATTTCTCCAGTTATCAGGAAATGTTTGATAAAGTTGACCTTGATGCAGTAAGTGTTTGTACTCCGAATAAATTTCATGCAGAAGCCGTTATTGCAGCGTTAAATAAAGGCTGCCATGTTCTATGTGAAAAACCGCCTGCAGTTTCTCTGGCTGAAGCAGAGAGCATGACTGCTGCCGCAAAGAGGAATAACAGAATTTTGACTTATAATTTCCACTTTAGACAAGGTGAGGAGGTGCAGGCTGTAAAAAGATTTATAGATGCGGGAGAATTCGGTGAAATATACAGTGCAAGGGTAAGTGCTTTAAGAAGAAGGGGCATACCTGGGTGGGGCGTATTTACCAACAAGGAAATTCAAGGCGGAGGACCTCTTATGGATATAGGGGTCCATATGCTGGACACGGCTCTTTATCTTATGGGATACCCGGAAGCGGATTATGTCAGTGCGTCATCCTATCAAAAAATCGGTAACAAACCAGGTGTGGGATTAATGGGAAGCTGGGATCCAGGCAAGTTTACTGTTGAAGATTCAGCGTTTGGCTTCATACGGTTTAAAAATGGTTCTACATTAATGCTGCAAACCTCCTTTGCATTAAATATGAAAGAGCAATCTGTAATGAATGTTGAGCTCTTTGGAGAGAAAGCGGGAGCTTCTGTTTTTCCTCCTGTTATATTTACAGAAAAACATGGAAGTATCATGGATATGCAGTTCCCTTTCATTCAGGAAGTTGACAAGCATGGGAGGAGCATAAAAAACTTTATTAATGCATGCCTTGGGAATGAGGCATTTATATGTACGGCAGAACAAGGCCTGGCTGTTCAAAAAATAATAGATGCTTTATACAGGTCCGCTGAAATGGGTAAACCTGTAGAACTATAAATAGGAGTAGGATATGTTGAAATTTAACTTAGGGATAAGCCGGGATGAAAACTGGATAATTGAAGAAGCTTCCTTTAATGAAAGATACCAGGGAAAATGTGAAAGCATAATGGCTCTTGGAAATGGATATATGGGGCTCAGGTCGGCCTGCGAGGAACCGTACATCGGTCAAACCAGAAATTTGTTCATTGCCGGAACCTATAACAAGTTCACTGATGAGGAAGTAACTGAACTGCCCAATGCAGCGGATGTAACCGAAATGATTATTTACATAAATGATGAGCCGTTCTCGTTAAAAAGTGGGAGGGTTCATGAATACAGCAGGAAACTAAACTTAAAAACCGGGGAAACCACAAGAAGCATAGTTTGGGAAAACGATAGATACGAGAGGTACATGCTTACTTTCAGGAGATATGTTTCTTTGGATGATCTGCATCTTATAGGAATGAAAACAGAAATAGTTCCTTTGTCCTGTAATGCCAGTGTAGCAATTAAAACCGGAATCAATGGCCGCCAGACAAATTCGGGTGTTCAGCATTTTCATGACAGGGATAAAAGAGTATATGATAAAAAATATATGCAGTTGGTTCAGACAACACTTCACTCTAACATCGATTTTGTATTCAGCAGCAGGGTAAAGCTTTTTGTTGATGATAATGAATTGGAGAACATGGAAAGCTACTCCCTGGAAAGACGAAGCATATATCAGAACTTAAAAACAGCTTTAAAAAAGGGTGAAAAACTGACTTTAGAGAAATTTACCTGTGTGTTTACCAGTCTTGATAATGACACCGGTATAGGAAAAAATCCGGAAGGCCTAAAAATGCACTCACTGGAACATATAACCCAAATTAGTAATCATACATATGAAATACTACTCAAAAAAAGTCAGGACAGATGGCAAAAATATTGGAGTGAAGTTGATGTTGAAATTCAGTCGAAAAACAGTTTTGACCAGTTAGTTCTGCGCTTTGCACAGTATCATCTTCTTATAATGACTCCATATCATGACGACAGATTCAGCGTGGGTGCCAAAGCTCTTACGGGAGAGGGGTATAAAGGCCATGTTTTCTGGGATACGGAAATATTTATCCTTCCATATTTTCAGTACACGTTTCCTGATATAGCCAGAAAACTACTGAAATATCGCTTTGATACAATAAAGGGAGCACTGAACAAAGCGGAAAAATTCGGCTACAAGGGTGCCATGTATCCGTGGGAAACTGCTTTTACCGGTGAAGAAGAAACGCCGGAATGGGCGGCTATAAATATAATGACAGGGAAGGCAACCAGGATCTGGTCCGGCATCAAGGAACATCATATTACGGCGGATATTGCCTATGCTGTATGGAATTATTATCTGGCTACCGATGATGAAGATTTTATGAATCTGTACGGAAGCGAGATTGTATTCCAGTGTGCGGAGTTCTGGTATAGTAGGCTTACCTGGGCTGAAGATAAAAAGGAATATCATATTAAGGATATAATAGGACCGGATGAATATACCGAGCATATTGACAATAATGCCTATACAAATTATCTTGCACATTTTGTAATCAAAGCCTCCATTGAGTTGTATGAGCTGGGAAGAAGGAAGAACTGGAGCAATTACGGGCATCTAAGGACAAAGCTCAGTCTGGATGAAAGGATACGGAAGTATGAGTCTGTAATAAACTTGATTTATCTTCCGAAGCAGAATGAGGCAGGTGTGATTCCCCAGGATGACACATTTATGAGCAAGGCTTGTATCGATCTGGAGAAATATAAAAACTCTGATGAGAAGCAGACCATTCTGCATGATTATACAAGGGCTCAGGTTATTGACCTTCAGGTATTAAAGCAGGCGGATGTTGTGATGCTTTTATATCTTTTGAGAAGCCGTTTTGGCAAAAATGTTAAAAAAGCCAACTGGGAGTACTATGAAAAAAGAACTATTCATGACTCTTCCTTAAGTGCAGCAGTTCATAGTATAGTGGCTAATGATTTTGACTTTTCAAAAGGGGCATATAGTTTCTTTAAGAAAGCATCGGAAATTGATCTTGGGCCGAATCCTATCTCTTCTAATGAGGGAATTCACGCTGCTTCAATGGGTGGAATATGGCTGGCGGCAGTTATGGGTTTCGGTGGAATATGGAATGATGGTGGTGTTTTGCATATTAATCCTAAGCTCCCAGAAGAATGGGAGAGGCTTAAGTTTAGCATATGGTGGAAGGGTGAGAAGCTGAATCTGGATATGACGAATAGCCGGGTTGAAATTTCTAAAATCTCAAAGCTAGGGATTGATGTATGTGTTAAAGGAAACAGGTATACGCTTTATACGGAGCTTGTAATAGAATAATTGCAGAGAGGAGGGGGAGGATGCCTGTTATCTTAAAGAGGAAAACACGACTTTTCATTAAAAATATTATGAACTTTTAGGAACCGGAAAGGTGTACCGTGGTGATGAATTGCTGTACGCAGGTATAACGATTCCTGATTTAAAAGGTGATTTTGCAAGTACTTGCTGGAGATCTAAAGCATTAGAATAAAAATAGAAGGTTTGCACCGTGCAAACCTTCTATTTTTATTCTAATTTCCTGCAGGAACCTCTCACTATGAATTTGGTTTCCAGTATAGTTCGTACAGGAGGGGTTTTTCCCTCGATTATTTCGATAAGCTTCTCTGTAGCGATTTTGCCCAGTTCCGGAATGGGAACATCTATGGTTGTGAGCGGGGGTGATGTTACCTGGGAGATATCGTAGTTGTTATGCCCGATGATTGATATATCTTCGGGTATTCTTAAACCTAGTTCCAAGATAGCCTTATAGGCTCCGATGGCTTTGATATCATCAGTTGCAAATATTGCCGTAGGAGGATTGGGTTTTTTAAAAATGCTCAGGGCTGCTTCGTAGGCTTGGTTTATTGTGTAGCCTCCATTGGCAATGAGAGAATAATCGACGGGTAAGCCCGCTTCCTTGTGAGCCAGTATATATCCATCCAGACGTTCCTTGCTTACTACATAATTTAATGGAGCATGAATACATCCGATTCTTTTATGCCCTGTTGTAATAAGGTAAGTTATTGCCTCCATGCAATCAGTCAGGTTGTCTGTATCAACAGAGTATACTTTTTCTGCTAAGCGTTCGTTCAATACTTTCCCCAGCACGACAAAAGGGAAGTCCATCTCATATAGCTTTTCAATCAGAGTATCGTTTATTCTTGAACTAAGAAGAATCAGGCCTTTAACCACTTTGCTATCTATTATGGACAGACATTTTTCAACTTCTCTTATTTCATCCGGAGAGTTGTTGAGAATGATTTCGTAGTCCTTTCTGTCGGCAACTTCCGATATTGATTGCAGGATAAGTGGCACAAAGGCTTGATTGGATGATCTGGCAGAGACGATGCCGATTGCATTAAAAGAGCCGCTGCCAAGACTTTGTGCTATTCTGTTAGGCTTAAAATTTAATTTTTTAACTGCATCCATTACTTTTTCTTTTGTCTCCGGCTGAACATTGGAAGCATTGTTGATTACTCTTGATACTGTTGAAATTGAGACATTGGCAAGCTTTGCCACATCTTTTATATTTGAACCCATAAGGGATACCTCCTGTATCTTAAAAACATAAATGAAAATAGTATCGACGCATAATATTATATCATGAAAAAAACATTATGCAATAACCTGGGAAACGTTTTCAAAAAAATATTGAAGGTTAAATTTGGGCGTTTATACAGATGGTAATACAAAATACCTGTAAAAAATTAAGGGCGAAAATAATTTCATATATTTTGTTGCATTGCGGATGCTTAGAGCCAAGTGCTGGTAGAGATGGTAAAGCTTTAAATCCCTCATAAGCCATAAATAATATACTGGTTTCCTGTAAGAATTATAAAATTATTGCAATGAGTATTGAAAAAAGCGTTACCATGATTCTGTAATGAATAGCTGTATATTTATAATCTGTTATACGTCCGAAGTTCCTTCATTATACTAAAAAGAAGAGTGAATTGGCATTAAAAGTATAGGTGCAGCTAAAATTGTTATTAAAGCCCAGGTTGAAGCTGCAAATAACGCTAGAGTTGCTCTTGATAGAATTAAATCCCTTATAAAAGATATTGTGGATGGTTCAAAGTGAGGGGGAAACTCTCCGGGATTAAGTTGATTAGTCATAATGTGGTTTGATTCTTGTGCTATTTTGTAAAATAAATAACTGAAAGGAAACGCTTTCAATTTTTGCATGTTGAAATAAATGGACATTTTGCAGTCAACTGGCGTGAAAAAATAAAAAAACGTTTGCAAAGATTATTGGCAAATTAATCGTGTGATCCTGACTCTTGGATGGATTTGTCGAATATAAGACTTAAGTATGCATTAAATCAGATTCATAAAGGAAGTAAGCCGGGGGTGTGGGATGAATATTATGAAAGAAATGCAAATTTAGAAATAAAAAAATAAAATAATACTTGAAAAAGCGTTTTTTTGATATTATAATTAATTTGGGTTGGTAAATTCCGTATGAAAATCGAAGGAATTCATGAAAACGATTTTATGGAGTTTGATTATCAATTTAGTTACTTTTATTGGAGGACTAATCTTCTGTTCCTGCCGGTTTAGGCACGTATTAAACTCAAAAGGATTCTTATAGTTAACTGCATAAGGTAAGGAAGAACTAATGGAAAATATTCGGGTGCAACAGTCCGTAATACTTTAACATGTAATACCACTACTTCAGAATTATATTTTATTATAAATATAATTAATCTTCACTTTGATAGTTATATTGGAGTGATAATAATTTTAAGGAGGAGAAAAATGGTTAAAAAGGTATTGTCTTTAGTCCTAACAGTTGCGATTTCAGCTGGTGTAATGCTGACCGGGTGTTCAACAGGGAGTTCGGAGTCCAATGTTCTGAAGGTTATCTACACAGGTACACCGCAGCCACATGAGAAGGAGTACATTATAAACACCTTCATGAAAAACTTTGAAACCAAGTACAAGGCAAAGGTTGAGGTTGACTTTGTAAGTCAGGCTGACGGAATAAAGAAAATAGGTGCTGAACAGGAAAGTAAAAATGTAGTTACTGATGTTGTTTTTGTTGATACAGCCAATATGGCTCCCTACGTAAACGGCGGATGGGTGGAAGATATAACAAAGCCCGTAACCGATAGCAAGTCTACATTAACATCTATGTTTGATAACTCAACAGTGAAGGATGGAAAAAGATACTTCGCTCCGGTAACCTTCGATGTCTACATAACTATAGCAAATAAAAAAGCTTTGAAGTACCTGCCGGCGGGCTTAACAGAAAAAGATGTTGTAAACGGTATCACATGGGATCAATATGCAGCCTGGGCAAAAGCAATTGCAGCAGGTGAGGGCGCAGGCAAAACAATGATGCCTGCCAACATGACAGGATCACAGCTGCTTTATCCGATGGCTGGCTTAGGTATGGCTTACGGTGCCACGTTCCCGGAATTTAATTCAGACGGATTTAAAAAAGGTATGAGAATAATTGCTGATATGGCATCCGCTAATGCGTTTTATGCAGAACAAGCGCAGTATACACAGCCGACAGATCCTTTAAAGAATGGTTCAGTTTGGTTGACGTTTGCCCATATGGGACCTGTTGGTACAGCATATAACGCATCTCCAAATGATTACATAGTTGGTGCAGCTCCAAAAGGACCTAGTGGTGCCGGTTCAACTGCAGGTGCATGGTGTTATGGAATACAGAAGGGTACAAAGAACCTGAAATTGGCAGAAAAATTTATAAATTATGTAATGGACCCAAAAGTAAACTATGGTCTATGTACAGGTTTTGGAGGGGTTCTCAGCCCTATAAAGGAAGTTGGAAACTTCCTGGATTCTGATGATGTTATTATGACAGCTGGTTCAAAAATGCTTGATACAACAAAAATATCCGGTGTACCTTCTTCAAACTATAAAGACTGGAATGCTGTAAAACTTCTTTATGGTGAATTGTTCAATAAGATTTTAAAGGACAAAGCAGTACCGGCAGATTCCTACTTTAACGATTTGCAGACAAAACTGGAAAGTTTGAAAAAATAGTCGGATCTCAAAATTTAAATGAGGGGGATTGTTTAAAAGCGTCCCCTTCATTTTTTAAAACTACGGTGGGGGAGAATTCATTTTGAGTAATTTAAAATTAACAAACACTGATAAAACCGATCAAGCAGAATTGAATGGCTTAATGAGTAATAGGAATTTTAGCAATATTATATTAAGCAGGAAAGCCATACCATACCTCCTACTACTACCAGCATTTATTTATTATGCATTGTTCTGGTTGACACCTGTAATCTCCGGAATATATGAAGTATTTACGGATTCCACTGGCAAGTTTACGCTGCTTGGAAATTTCAAGCTTATGTTTCAATCGGAATTATTTAATAAATCAATAATGAATACTGCCATATTTGCAGCTGTTTCTGTAACTTTGCAGTATTTTATTGCACTTTTGCTGGCAGTTTTGTTAAACCGCAAGTTTTTTGGCTCCAAGCTTTTAATGTTCATTTCAATGATACCTATGGCAATCACGCCAACGGCGGTTGCCATACTGTGGAAAACAGGCCTGGTTAAAGACGGCTGGGTAAACTCAATTCTCATGTTTCTTCATATAACAAAGGAACCTATAATTTTCCTCAACACAGAAGGAATAACTGCAGTTCTTCTGATTATCCTCATAGACACATGGACTGTGACACCCTCGGTTATGATAATACTTTTGGCTGGGTTGCAGGGAATGCAGAAGGAATTAAGGGAAGCGGCCTATACCTTTGGGGCAAATAAATGGAGAATATTCATGGATATAACTTTACCCATTTTAAAGCCTTCCATAGTCACCTCGGTAATTTTAAGACTAATAGCCTCCATTCAGGTATGGGCCATAGCTGTTATGGTTCTGGGCTACAGTAAAGTACCATTCCTTGTGGAAAGAATAGCGTTTTATGTTGATGCAGTACCAGGGGTTGAAACAAGCAAGAAAATTGCATTTACTTTATCTTTTACAACAACAATCATAGTATTTTTAGTTACGATACTATATCTTAGAGTTACAAAACGCAAAACAAAACTGGGGGGTAATAAGTAATGGATCGACTGAATATAGTCCAAAAAACAGTGATGGGCATTATTCTCTCAACAATGGCTATGACTGTTATAATTCCCATATTATTCTTCCTGAATGTTGCATTTTCATCCGATGTAGAATTGTCCGAGTTCCCGAAATCAATTATCCCCAGGATTACTGTGACTGTAAAGGTGGCTCCTGCAGAAAACGGCCAGTATGAACTATTCTATAATAATGGTCAGGGTTATCGCTCCATCATAACAACCAAAAATCCTATCAAATTTGAAGATCACTTTAAAAGGCAATACGGAGTAACCATTTCAGGAGAGAAGCTTCTTAGTGATTTCAGCAAAACGAGAACAAATGGACCTATGGAGTTCAGGTATTTTAAGGACTTTGACAACAACTTCAAGCAGTTTTTTGCTATAGTAAATAACTCTATGGCAGCACTTAAGAATAGCATTTTAGTCTCCTTATATACGATACTGATTTCCCTGACGATAGGAAGTCTGGCAGGATATGCAATGGCAAGGTATACATTCAGATTCAAGGAAGTGATTAATGTAACCCTGCTTATTGTAAGAATGTTCCCTGTAGTTGGAATCAGCATTCCAATGGCCATTTTATTAATAAAATTCGGTTTGTTTGATACCTTGTTGGGACTTGCTTTATTATATTCAGTTCCAAATGTAGCCCTGACTGCCTGGATTACCTCCAGCATATTTATAGGTATCAGCACAGAACTGGAAGAAGCGTCCATGATTTTCGGAGCCAACAGCTTTCAGACATTTACGCGTATTACTCTTCCACTTGCATTTCCGGCGCTTGCTGCAAGTTCAATGTATGCATTTCTGACAGCCTGGAATGATACCATCTCTGCATTAATTTTGACAGATAGGAATCAAACTCTAGCTTTGGTTGTTTATAAAGCAATAGGTACTACATCAAGCGGAATACAATATGCGGCAGCAGGTAGTATTATATTAATTTTGCCTGCCCTGGTATTTACCTTTATCATAAGAAAATATGTAAACCAAATGTGGGGCGGAGTAGAATTATAGGAGGAATTTACAATGAGTTATTTAGTATTAAAGGATCTGGTGAAGAGATATACAAAATCCGGACATTTAGTTGTTAATAAAATGAACCTGGAAATAGAAAAAGGTGAATTTATAGTATTCCTCGGTCCATCAGGCTGCGGCAAAACAACAACCATAAGGATGATCTCGGGTTTGGAAGAAGTAACGGACGGCGACATTCTGATTGAAGGAGAAAGTATCCTGAACAAGAAGCCGAAGGACAGGGGCGTGTCCATGATATTCCAGAGTTATGCCATATGGCCGCATATGACTGTGTTTGAAAATATTGCGTACCCGTTGAAGCTTCAGAAAGTTCCTAAGCGTGAAATTAAAGAAAGGGTATTGGCAGCAGCAGAAGCAGCGGATATAGCTGCCTTACTTGACCGGTATCCGGCACAAATGTCAGGCGGACAGCGGCAAAGGGTAGCTGTTGCCCGTGCAATAGTAGTAAAACCAAAGATATTTCTTATGGATGAGCCGCTATCAAATCTTGATGCAAAGCTGAGAGTGTCAATGAGGACTGAGCTTAAAAACATTCATAATAAGGAGCATTCTACCTCTATATTTGTAACTCATGACCAATCTGAAGCCATGAGTCTGGCTGATAGGATAATTATTATGAATAAGGGTGTTATTGAACAGGTAGGGACTCCGATGGAAGTATATCATGATAGTGCAACAAAGTTTGTTGCCTCATTCATCGGTACTCCGCCTACAAATTTCTTTAGTGTAAAGATAGAAGAAATAGACGGTAAGCTTTATGCTGTAACACAAAGCTTTAAATACAGGATTCAGCTTGAATTAGAGGAAGCATTAAAACCCTATGTGAATAAAACTGTAGATATGGGTATAAGACCGGAATTCATTGATATTTCAGAGATGTTGGATAAGTCATCAGGATACTTATGTGATGCAAAAATAAATTTCGTTGAGCCCCAGGGAACACATTCTATTCTAATAGTTACTATAGATGGCAACGAAGTGAAAATAATGACTACAAAGCACATGGACATTAAGCCATATGTCAATGTATCTCTATCGGTCAGGGATGGGAAAGTCATGTTTTTTGATCCTGAAACGACTAAAAGGATTAAGTAAAGATGCTGTAGTTTGTATTTTTCTTAATGCAATGCTGCTATGGAGGTATAAATGGAAAAACACAAGGATTATATAGAGGGTCTTCCAAGAGGTGTATATTTTCAAAAAAAGCAATATATAAAAGGCAATGTTAAAGAATTTGAAGAAGTAAAGGATCAATTACCAAAGCCGGTACTTAGTGAGGGTGGAAGTCTTATTGACTGCTACTGGTATGCGGTAAGGCTTGCATACCGGAATGTGCATGTACCATCCAGGGAAAGTGGCTTTGTCAGTGACTTTGTAGATGCGGCATTTAATGAAAATATTTTTATGTGGGATACTGTGTTCATTACAATGTTTTGCAATTTACTTCATAATTACATACCAGGCATTTCTTCTCTAGATAACTTCTACTGCAAGCAGTTTGAGGATGGTGAGATACCAAGAGAATTAGTGAGACATACCGGAAAAGACTATTACAAATGGGTAAATATTTACGATAAGCCTCTCTATTCGTATTTCCATAATAACTATGGATACAGAAAAATAAAAGAAATAAATGAAATATCATATGAAGCCATGTATAAGCCTGACCTTGGCAGAACTGTGCCTGTAAATCCGTACCTGACGCTGGATAATCTCAATCATCCTGTTATGGCATGGGCTGAGTATGTGAGTTATTGCCATACTGGGGATATTGACAGGTTGAAGCTGGTTTTAGAACCACTGTTTCAATATTATAAAGCCCTGTGGACGCATATAAGACATTCAAATAATCTCTATGTTGCAGACTGGGCCAGCATGGATAATTCACCTAGAAATAAATACCTGGGCTGCGGAGTGGATATAAGCTGTGAAATGGTGCTGTTTGCAAACTCACTGCTTGATATAATGAAGGAATTATCTAAGTATCAATGCATTGATGAAAGATTGTACCTAGAAAGAAGTGATTTCCTGAAATCAAGTTCCAGCCTTACAAAAGAAGCTGTAAATAATCTGATGTGGGATGAGGAAAAGGGATTCTACTTTGATTTGATGGATAATGGTAAAAAAGCTCCGGTGAAGACAATAGCGGCATTCTGGGCATTGATTTCAGGGGTGGCGGATGAAGAGAAGGCAAGGAAGCTTGTAGGATGGCTTGAAGATGAGAAAACCTTTAACAGGCTTCACCGGGTTCCGGTTCTAGCTGCTGACGAAGATGGATACGATAAAGAAGGCGGGTACTGGAGAGGGTCTGTATGGGCTCCTACAAATACAATGGTGATATATGGACTCATAAAGTATGGATATAATAACCTGGCAAAAGCCATAGCCCTTAATCATTTGGAAAATATAGTGAAGGTTTTTGAAAAGACAGGAAGCATATGGGAAAATTATCCTCCGGATGAAGTTTCAACAGGTAATGCTGATAAGAAAGACTTTGTGGGGTGGTCAGGCATTGGACCCATACTGTACCTGATAGAATTCAAGATAGGATTAAAAGCAGATTTCATAAATCAGGAAGTCGCATGGACCATTGACAATGAAGAAGGAACAATGGGATGTGAAAACTACTGGTTCTTCGGAAAAACAGCCAGCTTTTATTCGGAAAAAGAAAATGGAAGGATAGTTGCGAAAGTATTAACACAGGACAAGTTTAAACTTAAAATAAATTATTCAGGCAAGATCTATGAACATTCAATTGAGGGGGATACGCAGATAGGCTTTGACTAAGGCTTAAAAATTGAGGAATTCTAAATAACGCTTTTTGGAGGTATAAATGGATAGATTTCATGAAAAGTTATTAAATTTATTGAAGGTTGTTTATAACGATGAAAAATTAGAAGAAGCAATTGAAATTCTTGGTGTGCTCTTTGAAAAATGGGAGAAATCCAGGAATCTGAAGGAGATAAAACTTTCGGAAAAGGACGTAATGCTCATTAGCTATGGAGACAGCATATCGAGTAAAAATGAGAAGCCTTTGAAAACTTTGAAAAGGTTTTTGGATAATAACTGCAGTAAAGAGATTACAAATGTGCATTTGCTGCCTATATTCCCGTCAACCTCTGATGATGGATTCTCCGTTTCGGATTATAGAAAAATTGATGAAATCTATGGAGACTGGGAGGACATCGAAGAACTGAGCAAGGATTATGGGGTAATGCTGGATGCGGTAATAAATCACTCGTCAAAATCACATCCATGGTTTAAAGCATGTCTTGAAGGTGATGAAAAATACAGGGAATATTATATTGAAGCAGACCCGGAACTGGATTACAGCCTTGTTACACGTCCAAGAGCCTTACCACTTTTGACAAAGTTTATAACTTCTGAGGGGGAAAAGTATTTTTGGACTACCTTCTCAGAGGACCAAATAGATCTTAACTTTTCAAATCCCAAGCTGTTGGCTGAAATAATAGAGGTGCTTTTGTTCTACGCTTCAAAAGGAGCAAAATTCATAAGGCTTGATGCCATCGGCTTTGCTTTTAAAAAGCTAGGTACAAATTGTATGCACCTTGAAGAAACTCATGCAGTTGTTAAAATTATAAGATTATTTTTAGAATGCCTTTTCCCAAGTACATATATAATAACAGAGACCAATGTGCCCCATCTGGACAACATAAGCTACTTTGGAAACGGGGATGAAGCCCATCTGGTTTATCAGTTCCCCCTTCCTCCTTTAACTATGTTTTCCCTTCAAAGCGGAGATGCTACCAAGCTGACCCAGTGGGCCAGTTCATTGGAAACTACTCCATTAAGGAAAAACACAACATATTTTAATTTCCTTGCATCACATGATGGAGTGGGTGTTCGTCCCGTTGAAGGAATACTGGATGAAAAGGAAAAGGAGTTCTTATGTAAAACGGTTATTGAAAATGGCGGAAAGATCAGTTACAAGACCAACACCGATGGAAGCCAGAGCCCTTATGAACTCAATATTAGTTACATGGATGGGATTACGAATCCTTCAAAAGATAATGCGGAGAAAATAAAAAGGTTTATGGCGGCACAGGCTATAATGCTTTCACTCCAAGGCATGCCGGGAATATATTATCACAGTCTGGTAGGATCTCAAAACTGGTATGAAGGAGTCAAAGCATCAGGAATAAATAGAAGGATAAACAGAGAAAAACTGAATTATGAAGAGCTGACGAAAGCTTTGAGTAATAAGTCATCATTACGGTATAGCGTTTTGTCGGCATTTAAGCATCTCCTTGAAGTAAGGGGAGAACACAGTGCGTTTTCACCGTATGCCGGCCAGAAGGTATTAAACCTTTCTCCATCTCTCTTTGCTGTAGAGAGATATAATGAAGAGAACGATGAAAAAATCACTGCTGTTATAAATATAACCGACAAGGTTATTGAACTAGATGAACCTATTCACGGAAAAGACCTGCTTTCTGCTGAAGAAAGTACACTTGTAAAAAAACTTGAACCCTATCAGATATCCTGGATTTTAGATTAAAGATAGTATAGATATTTTAAAAAGTTAGGAGAGAGAAGTTATGGGGAAATTATTAGTCCTGAAACAGCCTAAGCAAATAGGTTTTGAGGAATACGAGGAAAGGGAACTCCTAAGTAATGAGGTTCGAATAAAAACACTATATACAGGTATCAGTGCAGGTACCGAGCTTACCTCATATAGGGGAACCAGCCCATTCTTAAATAAAAAGTGGGATGTAAATAACAGGATCTTTGAAAAGGAGCTTGAAACATCATGGACCTTTCCCCTTAAACAGTGGGGATACGAGGAAGTCGGTGAAGTAATTGAAACAGGAAGCGCGGTAACCAGGGTTCAGGTTGGAGATATCATATTCGGTACCTGGGGACATAGAAGTACACATATTGCAGAGGAAGGTTTTGCTGCTGACAGAAAGCTGCACAAGGAACTGGATCCAATCTGCGGAATCTTTTCTCACATTGGTGCCATAGGGATCAACGCAATACTTGATGCTAATATTCATGTGAGTGAAACGGTTGCTGTTTTTGGTCAGGGTGTACCAGGGCAAATCGTTACTCAGCTGGCAAAATTGAATGGGGCAAAAGTAATAGCAGTAGATCTGGATGATACAAGACTTGCTGTATCGAAAAAGTTCGGAGCGGATATTACAATAAACTCAAAAAAATGTGATGCTTCCAAGGAAATCAAGGAAATAACAAAAGGTCTCGGAGCAGATGTCGCTATAGAAATATCCGGTTCTCCAATAGCACTTCACGAAGCTATCAGGTGTGCTGCCTATTCCGGGAGAGTGGTTGCTTCAGGCTTCATGCAGGGGGAACCTAGAGGACTCTTCCTGGGAGAAGAATTCCACCACAATAGAATCAATCTGATATGCTCACAGATATCAGGAGTTGACCCGGCCCTTAGCAACAGATGGAACAGGCTGCGCTTGAATCATACAGTAATGGATCTGCAAAAGGAAGGAAAGCTTGACTTAAAAGGCCTGATCACTCATATAATCCCATTTGACGATGCGGCCAGAGCTTATGAAACATTGGATACCGGTGCTGAACAAGTGCTTCAGATGGTTTTATCCTTAAGTGATACTGAAAGGAGATAGATAGTATGAGATTTGCCATACAGGATAACTTATTGGGACAAAGCAACTACAAGGACAGCTTTAAGCTTGCAAAGGAAATAGGGTTTGAAGCTGTTGAACTGAACTTCTTCCAAAAGGAGCTGACAGAGAGCCATGCTGAAGAAATAGCAAAAGCTGCAGAAATTTCCGGTATGGAGATAGGGGCTGTTTGCGGAGGATACCTTAACTGGATAGCTGACTTTGATGAGGAGAAACGCCAAACTGCCATAGCTGGGGTTAAGGCGTCCCTTAGAAACATAGCGCAAATGGGTGGAGAAGGTATCATTGCTCCAGCCGCATATGGTATGTATGCAAGGCGTTTTCCTCCCAAAAGGCCACTGGAAGAAGACAAAAGAATTCTGACCGACTCATTGGAAAAAATAGCGGAAACGGCTGAAAAGTATGGTGTTATGTTTTATCTTGAGCCGTTAAACAGATATGAGGATCATATGATAAATATGACAAGTGAAGCCGTACACTATATTGATGCTGTTGCAAGCAAAAATGTTAGGATTCTGGGAGATCTCTTTCATATGAACCTGGAAGAGGATGATATAGCAGAAACAATTGAGAAATATAGTGATTATATAGGTTACTACCATTTAGCGGACAGTAACCGCAAACTTCCCGGTTTTGCCCATCTGGATTTCAAACCTGTACTCAATAAGCTTAAAGTAACAGGGTATGATGGCACATTATCTATTGAGTGCCACTTAAGAGGTCAAACAGTTGAAGGAATAAGCAGGAGTCTTGATTTCCTTCACAGCCTTGTAAAATAACAGTCAAAAAAACTTTCTTTCAGAATAAAAACATTTATACTTCTATGATCATGGGCATGGCAGAAGGTTTAAGGAGACTCTGGTTTTACTATTTACAGGGCCTCTCCTTCTGCTGTCATTTAAACTATAAAGAATTATGAGGTGTTAAGAAAATGAGTATGATTGCCCAAAAAAACTATACTGCTGCCATTTTTGACCTGGATGGCGTAATTGTCGATACTGCAAAATATCATTATCTTGCCTGGAAAAGGCTGGCTCAGGAATTGGGTTTTGATTTTTCGGAAAAGGACAATGAGAGACTAAAGGGCGTAAGCAGAATGAGATCCCTTGAGATTTTACTCGAGGTAGGAGGACTGACATTCAGTGAAGAAAAGAAAATTGAAATGGCAGATAGGAAAAATAAATGGTACGTTGAATACATTACCAAAATGAATAAATCCGAATTGCTGCCGGGAGCAAAGGAATGTCTTGTTAGGCTTAGGGAGAAGGGAATCGGGATAGCATTGGGATCTGCAAGCAAGAATGCATCAATAATATTGGACAATATGGAGATTATTGATTTGTTTGATTCGGTTGTTGACGGCAACAAGGTTTCAAAAGCGAAGCCCGATCCGGAAGTATTTCTGCTGGGGGCAAAGGAACTTGGGATAAGTCCGGATGATTGCGTAGTCTTTGAAGATGCAGAATCGGGGATTGCTGCAGCAAAGGCAGCCGGAATGTATTCCGTAGGAATAGGAGATGCAATCGTACTAAAGGAAGCTGATAAAGTAATCAAAGGATTGTTTGAATTAGAAGTAGATTCATTGTTTTAATGAATCACTAATAGACTGAAGAGGCATTCACCTAAGATATGAAAGGCGTATATTTTATCCTATATGGATTAGGTTTAGATCCATCTATTAAAATGTAAACAGTAGTAAATATATGCACATAGCCTCCTTGCCTTTGCCGGAGCCCTTTGTACCGTCATAAAGTACTTATGAATAGCTTGTACTGTATGCTTAATAGACTCAAACAAATGGTTATGTGTAACGCATTTACGGATATCTTTCCATAAATGCTCAATTGCGTTTGAATCAGAGCTGTAAGGAGGTGGATGCTCTATTTTATGATTTTTCCATCTGCGAGTTTTTGCTTTATGCTTGCTTTTTTTTATAAGCTTAAGGAGGAATAACACTACGAATTTATTATCCCATACTCTCTATTGGATTTTATTGCAGATTCACAAATTATATAACAAAGGTTTAAACGCCCGAACCATTTATCCGCTTCATTGGCTGTTTCATTATGACCGCTAATCTCCTCCTGGTATTCCAGACCTTCAACCGCTTTGTAGTTCACTCTTAGCCTGCCTATCTTATGGATTATCATGGGCCACTCCGCATCCGTCATTTTATCTCTTGAATGTTTAATTAAATATTCTCCGGCTTGCTTTGAAAACCCGCAAGAACCTGCAGTTATATCCATATCCTGTCCGAATTCCAGAGAAAAAACCTTATTGGATATTTTTTCTGTCTCAGTCCATTCAAGTGGATGAGTATAAAAGGCTCTTTCAGTTCTTCCAAAAACTATATAATGGTAATTGGGTATGTCTTCAACGATATTCTGTAATTCATCAGGATACCTTATGGCCCATGTTAGCAACCTGTCAAAATCACAATAGTGGTAATATTGGCTATTGCCTGACATGCCGAAATTCAGCACCTCATGCCTGGCATGAGTTACTCCTTTTTTGGGTATTGTTTTTATTCTAAATCTGCTATTTTCCAATTCAAATCTTAATTCCGGAGACGATTCTTCACTGAGGGTAATATAAAGTTCGCTATACATGTGATTGAGTCGGTCTTTAACAGTTTTATAAAATGGAATATTTATACCCTCAGGGTCATGAACTATGGTAATTAATGCTGTTTCATTCATTTAACTCACTCCTTGCATAATAATATTCTTAAAAACCAGCATCGAATGTTAGTTTTTAAGCTAATTAATGGGCTTTCTTATTTTATGACAAAGTGCTTCCAAGGAATATATTACCATATTTCTGGGATAATAAAAATAGGAATGTAGACAACTAAAGTAAATTCAGTCATGACTACTGCTCAGAGGTAGTAAAATACTTTTACTACTGGATTAAAAGAAATATTTAAAGCAAATTTTGCTTAAAAATAGTTTTAGTAAAAAGATAAAATTATTATTTTTACACAAAATGGTTATTTATGTAAAAATATGTTATTCAATCTGTTGACTAGTTCAAAATCAAATGATATAATTTATTAAAAATTTTATAAAATAATGTAATTAATGTAAAATAATTACATTTAAAAAGGGTTGTTTCAAAAGCTGTTTATTTATTAAAAGAGGGGGTATAACATGTTGAAAACTGTACTAGTCAACTTACCCGTAGATGATTTGGAAGATGATAGTATGCAGCCGCCAATCGGACTTGTTTCCATTGCGACTTATGCAGCCATGAATGACTATGAAATGGAGGTTTGCGATCTTGCAGGCAACAGAGGAATTGATCTCAATTCACTAATTCCTAAAGCAGATGTTTATGGGTTTTCTACATATTCAGTTACCTATAAGAAAGTGCTGGAAGTAGTAGATAAGATACGACTAACCGATCCACAAGCCTACATTATAGCCGGAGGTCCCCATGCCAGTGCATTACCCGATAAAGTAAAGGAAGATTTTGACTGTGTTATAGTTGGGGAAGGTGAAAAAGTATTTTGCGAAATATTGGAGAATTTAAAAAATGGCAGAAAAGATCGAATACCCGGTATAATTAAGGCTGAACCCATAAAAGACCTGGATAGTCTGCCCTTCCCGGATTATTATCGGTTTTGTGATTTGAATAAATACTCAAGATGCATCAACGGAGTACCGGCAATGGCAATCGACACATCAAGGGGCTGTAATTTTAAGTGCAGCTTTTGTAATTCAATAGTATTTCAACGAGGTACATGGAGAGCTAGAAGTGCAGATAATGTTGTCAGGGAAATACAATTGCATTATTCTAATGGTTGGAGAGCTTTCCGCTTTAATGATGATAATTTCCTTGTTAGTCAAGAGAGAGCTGCAAAAATTTGTGAGATGATTACGCCGTTAAATATATCTTTTAGAATTTTTGCCAGAGCCGAGTCTCTAAATGATAATATCTGCCAGAAGCTAAGAGAAGCAGGGTGCGAACATATAAGTGTTGGAGTGGAATCGTTGTCGCCAAGGATGCTGTCTCTTATGGGCAAAGCCTCTACAGTTGAAAGAATAAAATCGGGACTTCAAGCTGCAAAAAAAGCCGGCATATCCACCAGAGGTTTCTTTATTTGCGGATTTCCCGGTGAAACTGATGAAACGCTTGATGAAAGTGTAAATTCACTTGAAGATATTGCTCTTGATGAAGCCATTGTTTACCCATGCATTCCGTACCCCGGTACACCGCTTTATACGGAAAGGGATAAGTATGGAATAACCTGGATCGAGGAAGATTTCTCAAAATATTTACAAGTAGGTATAAACAAAAAAGCCGGATTTGTAATGGCTACTGATTCATTTGGTCCTGAAAAAATTGATGAGTGGAGAAATAAATATATGGAAAAATTCGAACAGGTGGGAATTAGCTGGGCCGGTCACGGCAAAATAAAATAGTTTAGAATCGACTTAACTTATCGTAACGCACCGTTAAAAATTGAAAGAAGATGGTCTAATATGCCTGAGACTGGTTTTAAATATGGAGATAGCCCAACTAAGGGTTATCTCCATATTTATTTATTGAGCTGCATATGCAATACGTAGAATCTTTTTATTGTCTTATTATTTTTATAAAAATTTTTTAAGAAGGAGTTTGTATTTGTATGTAGAATATGATATCATATATATGAAACTAATGTGTCAGAATATCGACATGAACGATCGGGGGAAAGCGATGGCAACCATTGATGATATCGTCAAAGTATCAGGGGTGTCCAGGAGTACGGTATTTAGATTCCTAAACGGCAGTAACGTAAGGGCAGATGCTAAAAAAGCCATTATTCAGGCTATGGAACAAGTAAATTATAAAACGGATGCGGTATATAAGCAGCAGAACATTGTCATTGAAATCAGCATATCCAATGATTTCGAGTCGTTCAAGGGCTTTGCTCAAATGGTACAGGGCATTACTCAACAGGCGGATGAAAAAGGCATCAAAGTGCATATTGTAAGAAGGACGGGGCAGCAGATTACTAGTGACTATAGTCATTGGAATCCAGAACAAAACCTTAAGGGTGTTATTGTTATAGGAAAAAATGCCGAGGACGAACAGAAGGAAGCAGAAATGCTGATTGCCCATGGAATTCCTCATATATTTTTGAATAGGGTTATGGACAATCCCTTTACAAGCTATGTTGCCGTAGATTTGAAAAAAGCTGCCTATGATGTAGTTTCTCATCTGATAAATAAAGGACATAAAGATATAGCCATATGTGGCAATCCTCATGAGTTCAGAGTGGATAAGGAGAAGCTGGAAGGATATAAGAAGGCATTACTCGAAAATGACATTAAAGTTCCAGGACAGTATTATTATGAACTGAAGGACACAAAAAATTGGGATGACGTTTTGGAATCTCTTCTAACAAGGGAAGATAAACCAACAGCGTTTTTTGGAATATGTGATTCTCATGCTATGCGATTTATTTATAAGGCACATGCGGCGGGTTATAGAGTTCCTGAGGATATTGCAGTTGTGGGAATGGATGATGTAGAAACATCCGAATACTTTAAGCCTGCACTTACCACGGTTCATGTACCTTTTAAAAAAATGGGTATGATAGCTGTTGAAAGCCTGTTGCAGTTAATTACTGATGAGGATGTTTCCTGTATCAAGACGATAATTAACCATAAACTAATCATCAGAGAATCTTGCAATAAATTGATTGAAAAACCATAGAAACCTTTTAACAAAGTATGCTTATTACAGTGGCATGTTAGGGCTGATACTTTATTGAGACTCAAACATAACCGCTGTTATATAGAAAATAATTCTATTATTATGAGGAGGTAAATATTTTGGATATTCGTTATTCAGCAAATCAAAAGGATTTTCGCCGTTATACAACGGAGGAAACACGTCAGGAATTTCTTATTGAAAACTTATATGTAGCAAATGAAGTAGTTTCTGTTTACAGTCACGTGGATCGAATGGTGACGCTGGGATGTATGCCTACTTCGGAAAAAATTTCAATTGATAAAGGATTGGATGTTTGGAAAAACTTTGGTACTCAATACTTTTTGGAACGTCGTGAGATCGGTATATTTAATATCGGCGGTGAAGGCACCATAACTGCAGACGGCGTAAAATACAAGCTGGGCTACAAGGATTGCTTGTATATCACCAAAGGAACCAAGGAAGTATATTTTGAAAGTACAGATAGTGAAAAGCCGGCAAAATTCTATATGGTGTCTGCTCCAGCACACTGTTCTTATGAAACTAAACTAATTACCATTCAAGAGGCCGCTAAAAAGCCATTGGGTGCAATGGAAACAAGCAATAAGCGTGTTATTAACCAGTTCATCCATCCGGATGTACTGAAAACATGCCAGCTTTCCATGGGTATGACGGTTCTTGAACCTGGAAGTGTATGGAATACTATGCCTTCTCATACGCATGAAAGACGTATGGAGATCTATACTTATTTTGAAATTCCTGAAAACAATGTTGTATTTCATATGATGGGCGAAGGAAATGAAACTCGCCATATCGTAATGCAAAATGAACAGGCAGTTATTAGCCCGTCCTGGAGTATTCATTCAGGTGCAGGTACCAGCAACTATACCTTTATTTGGGCGATGGGCGGAGAAAACCAGGCTTTTGACGATATGGATGTTATTAAGACAACAGATTTAAGATAATAATTTTATAGTAAGGAGATATTTAATATGGATATTTTAAACAGTTTTTCATTAAAGGGTAAGGTGGCACTGGTTACAGGAGCATCTTACGGTATAGGTTTTGCAATGGCTAGTGCATTAGCTAATGCAGGAGCAACCATAGTGTTTAACGATATAAAGGAAGAACTTGTAGAAAAAGGAATTGCTGCTTATAAAGAGGAAGGCATCGAAGCGCGCGGATATGTTTGTGATGTTACAAGTGAAGAACAGGTAAATGAAATGGTTGCCAAGATAGAGCAAGAGGTGGGCGTAATCGACATTCTTGTTAACAACGCCGGTATTATAAAAAGGATTCCAATGCACGAGATGACCGCTGCTGAGTTCCGTCAGGTTATTGACGTAGATTTGAATGCACCATTTATCGTGGCTAAAGCTGTAATTCCCAGCATGATCAAAAAAGGACATGGTAAGATTATCAACATTTGCAGCATGATGAGCGAGCTGGGTCGTGAGACTGTTTCAGCTTATGCAGCTGCAAAGGGTGGATTAAAAATGTTGACAAAGAATATTGCTTCCGAATACGGAGAATTCAATATTCAATGTAATGGTATCGGACCTGGTTACATCGAAACTCCACAAACTGCGCCGCTTCGTGTTGAAGGGCACCCGTTCAATAGCTTTATTATCAGCAAGACACCAGCGGCTCGTTGGGGAAGAACTGACGATTTGATGGGACCTGTTGTATTTTTAGCAAGTGAGGCCAGCGACTTTGTAAATGGCCACATTTTATATGTTGATGGCGGAATCCTTGCATATATAGGCAAACAGCCATAAGACTTTAAAAGGGAGAAAAATCTTCTCCCTTTTTTTATAAAAGGAGTTTAATGTATGTCACAAATATCCTTGAAAATTGAAAATTCAGATGGAGCCGTAATGGCTGAAAGTTCAAATTCAGGTTATGTAAATTTAGTTTATTCAGAAGAATATAATCCGGGGGATCGCATTGTCCTTTCCGTTTCAAATGCCGATACGTATCTGATCATCCAACTGGATGATGTAATGAATCCGTCCTATGTATACATGAAAGGAACTACGTATACATTGGAAATTCCATTTGGACAAAAGCGCATTTCCTATAACCCAAAATCCTTTACGGGGAATATCCACCTCCTAAAGGCAAGGCTGGCAACGGAAGCGGAAATAAAGGCATATAAAAACTTGGCACTCAATGAATATGATTCTCATGAGAACACCTGCTGTTATCCTCATGCCTTTGCAAATGTGGAAACTCGCGGTGAGGCGGTATTTGCAGCACGTAACGCCATTAATGGCAATACGGAGAATCATTCCCACGGGGCATGGCCCTATGAGTCCTGGGGTATCAATAGGGACCCTGATGCTGAGATTACCGTGGAATTTGGACGTGAGGTTGAGATCGATCAGATCGTTTTGTACACCCGCGCTGATTTTCCACACGATAACTGGTGGGAGAGTGCAACGTTCCAGTTTTCGGACGGATCCTCCCAAACGGTCTCCATGGAAAAGTCCGATAAGCCACATATCTTTAAGATAGAAAAGAAGCGAGTTTCGTGGATTAAGATGGGTAAGTTGCTAAAGAATGAAAATGATCCATCACCATTTCCCGCTTTAAGCCAAATAGAAGTGTATGGATATGAAGTTGTTTAATAAAGGATATCACATCACTCTATAATGGTATTCAAAAGCCTGTAAAAACAGCTTTCTATGATAAAATAAAAAATCATAGAAAGCTGTTTTATTATGGCAAAAAAGAAGAGGGGCACTGAGTGAAGCGTTATTTTAGGAGTATCCTGGTAACCAGCTATATTTCCATTATCCCTTCCAGCCATTTTACAATTTCTTCATAGGCGAGCCTTCCTGACTTGTCGTTTATGTCCCTGTCGAAGTCGTGAACGTCTCCATAGATTGTTATAAGGTGTGAGTTTGGGATTCGCTTATGGAGTGTCTTTGACATTCTATAGGGTACATCGGGGTCTAGGGTGGAAGCTGCCAAGATTGTGGGTGGGAAGCTGCTAAGTCTTTCGTCATCTAAGGAGTGTATTGTTGGGTATTCCTTTCCGCAGAGAAGTTTTACCCAGGTTCCCTCCTGCCTTGCCTTTATATACAGTGAGAATCGCAAATTCACAGGGCCATAGGTCACAGGGGTGTCCGAGATGATTTTCTCCACGCTTGTATCTGGTACTTGGGCCAGCTTGTTGTAATGTTTGCTGGGTGTGTTGAATTGGACTTCATCCAGTCTGGCGTATCCGTAGAGACTTATGATTGCCAATGGTAGTAAGGTATTATTTTTAATTAACATGTCGCACAGCATAAAGCAGAGATACGCGCCTGCCGACCTTCCAAACAGCAGGTATTCCTTATTTTCCAATCCAAATACTCCGTCGTGGTTATTCAAATAGTACAAAATTTCTTGATAGGATGACGCTAAAATTACATCAAGCTTTGATTCCGGAGCGAGGGGATAATCCAGTGTCAAAAAGTCATATCCTGAATTTAAAAATGTATGGATATAAATTTCTGGTAAGTCATCTCTCACTCCATAAAGCAGCCCACCGCCATGAAAATATAGAATTGTTACATTCCTTCTGGAAAATTTCGCCCTAAATAAGTTCATGTTGAGATGGATGCCTTCTTTTGTCACAAAGCTGAAAATCTCTGACTCTATCATTTATTTTCCTCCATTGATAAGTTTAAATAGCCTTGAGGCTACCTGGATTTGTAATATTTCCTCCGGGTTTGTAAAAAATTCGCTTCCCAGCACATCCTTTATTTTGTCTATTCTATACCTCACCGTCTTGGGGTGTAGAAATAGCCTTTCCGAGGTGAGAGTGTAATTCTGGTTTGTGTCCAGGAATATGCTTAATGTCTCAAACAGCTGCGGATAATCCAGTCTGAACTTATTTATTCTAGGAGAGATGAATTTTTCAAGTTCGCCTAGACTGTTGGATTCCAGGAATAATTTGTAGATTCCAAGCTCTTCGTAAGGTAATATTTTATTCGAATGGGGGAATAACCTCAGCACCCTTTGCGTGTCTAAAACTTCGCGATTCGCTTTTGGAATGGCAGATTTATCTACTATGGAGCTAATGCTTATACTGTAATAGAACTCTTTAAACAGATGATTCTCAACCAGAGAATTCATTGTTTTTTCAATGGAATCCTTAGCAAATCCATTTTGCTTACTGCCAAAATTAAATATGAACACGATTCTGTCCGTCTTTTCCAGAAAAGCGATGTCATTGAAACTGAGCTTAAATCTGTTTCTAATCTGCCGTAGAACTTGGAGTATGAGATTTTGATCCAGGTTTTTATTTTCATCCCGCTGATACAGCTTTATGAGGATGACCTGGTAGTACTTGTGGCTGCTGATTTTAAGTGATTCCAGCACCTCATCAACGTCTTTTTTTTCGTAGAGCCGATCATTTAATAAGTCGCTTATGATGTTGTTTTTTTGTTGGAATAGATTTTGCGAGACCACATATTTTTTTAATAATTCCATCTGTAAAAATTTCACTCCATTTTCTATGACCATGAAATCTTCAGAACTAACCTGGTCGGGCAGTTCATGAATGACCAGCTCATAGTCATCAAATCCCAGATAGGGTATGCGGACTCTGATTTGTTTGCCGGCTGTCTTTGGATTTGTGCCATTATAGATTACTTCTTTGCGCTCATACTTAAAATGCATGTACCTTTCATTTGAAACTTCGCTTGTACTCATTATCGTCACGTCGCAAAGCTCGGGGTTTGTACTGATTTCAATCCCCTTTGCAGGATTAATAAGGCTTACATCATGCAGTATCATTTTTTTAAATTCATAGAGTATATCAAGCATTGACGGCATTTTTAATGCAAGCCGGGTAAGCTCGCTATGCACTTCGTAGTACTTATTCAACAGGGTAACATTTTTATTAATTATGGGCCCTAATATCTCAAGAATGATGGACTCGTATTTTACACCCTTGCCAATTTGGATGAGCGGAATTAAATGTTTGTCGCAAAGCTCAATTATTTTATTGGGTATTTGGTGGACTAATCGATCAGTCTTAATAATGATGGCACTAATACCTATGTTATGAAGCTTGTCAAAAAACAAGTCCAATTCACTATCGTTTAAATTTTGCAGAGCGAAGAAACTGGTTAGGATGACCTCTCCCGATCGCCCCCAGTTTTCGATATCAATTGCCTCCAGTACGTTGACACCATTAATTTCATTTAAAATTCCACTTTTACCAGCGATTAACTTTGCATCCTCCAGTGATTTGATTTTTAGTACATCCTTAATATTCAAATTACCACTCCTTTATCCTTTAGGTATAAAAAATTCCCTATAATCTATAATTTTATGCCAATGAAAACTAACAGAAACAGTGTTATATTTATGTTAGCACAATAAAAGAGGATTGCAAGCCCATAGTGCACGTAAAACAGCGGTTATATTAACAAATATTTATTAGAAACAAATACTAAAAATCGTTTTCAAATGCCAGACTAGTGTAATGAATCTTTTAAGCTCCAAGTCACATATGCAAAGAAATAACCTACAAGTTTTACTAAATCCGTCACAGAGTGCGGTGGAGGCGCAAAAGCAGTAAAAGTCGGAACAATAAAGGAGAAATGTAAATGTTATATACAGTGATTAAGAAAAATAGTTATCAGGATTCTATTAATCTTATGTTACTCACTAATTCAATCAATACCCTTCATGGAGTGACAAAATGTTCAATCATGATGGGGACGGATGCAAATAAGGATATCTTCAGAAATAGTGGACTTCTTACAACTGAAGCTGAAAGTGCGGCTCCAAGTGATATGGTAATCGTAGTCGAAACATCGGATGAAAAGGTTGTTGAAAATGTTTTAAGCGAAACGGATAAGTTCTTAAACGACCTTGCAGTGAAGAAAAAGAAAAATAGTGTAGAAAGTGTAAACAGCTTGGAAGCTGCAATGGAAGAAATGCCCGATGCAAATTTAGCCTTGTTTTCAATACCGGGCGAATACGCTGCCGATGAGATAGAAAAGGCGCTTGACAAAGGGCTGCATGTATTTTCCTTCAGCGATAACATTTCATTGGAAGATGAAGTGAGACTTAAAAAGAAAGCACATGAAAAAGGGCTGCTATTAATGGGGCCTGACTGCGGTACAGGGATTATTTCCAGTATTCCTATCGCTTTTACAAACGTAGTGAAGCCTGGAAACATTGGCATAGTAGGAGCCTCCGGTACTGGTATACAAGAAGTTACTACGATCATTGACAGGCTGGGAGGTGGAGTTGTACATGCTATAGGAACAGGCGGACGTGATTTGAGTGAGGCAGTTAATGCAATAACCGCCAGAGATGCGATACTGGGGCTTGAAAATCACGAGCCTACGGATGTAATTGTAGTAATTTCGAAACCACCGGCAAAAAAAGTCAGGGATGAAATCGTAGAGCTCCTGCACAGCCTTACAAAGCCTGTAGTTGCTATATTCCTTGGGGAAAAGCCGGATCACCATGAGGGGAATGTATATTTGGCTCATACCCTTGAGGAGACGGCAAGGATTGCTGTAGACCTCGCAAATAACAGGCCTGTAAAGCCAAATTATCTGGAAGAAATAAAATATGAGGTAAAGACACCTCTGGCGTCAAATAAAACAGTAAAGGGACTTTATTCCGGAGGTACTCTTGCTGCTGAAGCAGGAATGCTTATCTCTGAGGCACTGGGACTTGGGGGACTGACTAAAAAGGAAGGGTACATTCTTGATGCAAACGGATACGAGGTCATGGATCTGGGGGACGACATCTACACCCAGGGAAAGCCGCATCCAATGATTGATCCGGAAGTTAGAATCAAGAAAATCAGAGAATACGCAAATGATGAAAATACCGGAGTAATCCTTCTGGACTGCGTATTAGGATATGGTTCACACCCTGACATGGCAGGAGCATTATCTGGTGCAATAAAGGAAGCAATACAAACAGCAAAGGAAAACGGACGGGAACTATACTTCGTCGGAACTGTCTGCGGTACCGGAAACGACCCTCAAAGTTATGAAGAGGCATTAAAAACACTTAGGGAATGTGGAGTATTGGTAGAAGAAAGTAACGCCAAGGCTGTAAGACTTGCACTTAAACTAAAAGGCATAGAATTTAAGGAAATAGACAAAAACGTAGTCGAAACAAATGTTGAAAAGAAAGCATTGCCTGAAGTTAGCGATGGTGTGATGGAACTTTTGAACTCTAAGCCGCGGATTGTAAACATCGGTCTTACAAGCTTTACGGAATCCATCGTAGAGTACGGCGGAAGCACAGTACAATACGATTGGAAGCCTGTAGCCGGTGGAAATAAAAAGCTGATAAAAATATTAAACCTGCTTTCGAAGATTAAAGAGATCGATCAATCAAATAGTGAAGTAATAGAGAAGATGAAGAGCTCGCAGCCTTTCCTGGTTGACGTAGTACCTGCAAAATCAGTCATAGAAATCTTAAACGGCAAAGTATTGCTTCACGCAGGACCACCCATCGAATACAAAAACATGACAGGACCCATGCAAGGCTCCTGTATTGGGGCGGTATTGTTCGAAGGTTGGGCAGCGGATGAACAGGGCGCACGGGCACTACTGGAAAACGGAGAGATAAAATTCTCACCCTGTCATCATGTACACGCAGTAGGTCCTATGGGAGGAATCACATCCGGCAACATGCCGGTACTGGTGGTAGAAAATAAACTGGATGGATCCACTGCATACTGCACGATGAATGAAGGAATAGGAAAAGTGCTTAGATTCGGAGCCTTCTCTGAAGAAGTTGTAAACAGACTGAAATGGATGAGAGATGTCCTGGGCCCGGTACTATCCAAAGCGCTAAAGAAGAAAGAGGATGGATTAAACCTGAACGTAATCGTAGCAAAGGCCATTACCATGGGTGACGAATTCCACCAGAGAAATATTGCTGCTTCACTTATTTTCTTAAAGGAAATCGCTCCGCTCATTATTGAGCTTGATATTGATGAGAAGGAAAAACACAGCGTTGTGAAGTTTCTGGCAGATACGGATCAATTTTTCTTGAATATTATGATGGCACTAAGTAAGTCCATTGTAGATTGTGCAAGGAAGGTTACCAGCGGTACGGTAGTTACAACGATGACCAGAAATGGGCAGGAATTCGGAATAAGAATCAGTGGAATGGGTGACGAGTGGTTCACAGCGCCGGTAAACACTCCAAATGGGCTATATTTCACCGGTTATTCAGCGGAGGACGCAAACCCTGACATCGGAGACAGCGCCATCACTGAGACTGTGGGAGTCGGAGGAATGGCAATGGTAGCAGCTCCTGGAGTCACAAGATTCGTAGGTGCAGGCGGGTTTGACGATGCTTTGAAAGTATCCAATGAAATGGATGAAATCTGTATTGCAAATAATTCAAACTGGAGCATTCCAACCTGGGATTTCAAGGGGACATGCCTGGGAATCGACGCTAGAAAGGTAGTAGCAACCGGCATAACTCCTCTCATAAACACAGGAATAGCACACAAAAAACCGGGAGTAGGCCAGGTGGGAGCAGGAACAGTACGTGCACCGCTTGCTTGTTTTGAAAAAGCAATCATTGCATATGCGAAAAAGCTAGGGATAGAAGTTGAGTAAGTATGGATTTTAAAGTAAATGATAGAGGGGCAAAAAGCAATTTATTGCCTCTCTATTTAAAAAACCATAGCACGGGAAAGGTGCACAGCAAGTTTAAAAATGGACTTAATGTGCAATTTGGTAATTCATTACTTTATATAAGTTGTACCGGAGCACCTTTGTCCGCATTTGGACTGAATATAGAAGAAGAGAATCTAAGGATGCTGCTTGATTCTGCAAGGATTGATGATATTGTTGTAAACAAAGGTGAAAGGCTGATTTTCTATAGCATGCATGAAACAATAAATATTGATTATAAAAATGCAGGGCAGGTAGATTTGAGGCTTCCTATAATAAAATGCAGCAGCAGAGGGATAACGAATACAAAACTATATAATTTTTTAGCCGGTATCGAATTTGAAAAGCTTATCGGTATCGATTTAGATGAGAGGGCTTGCAGGTATATAGATTTATTATTGAATTCCAATAAATCTGATTTGAAGGTTAATTCTGACATCATAAGATTTTTTACCGGGAGAGGTAAAGGATTAACACCTAGCGGAGATGATATTCTACTAGGATTTACCCTGGCACTTACGATGTTTGGCAAATTTGATTCCTGGACAACTGCGCTTGAAGCAGGTGTCACCGGAAATAGGACCACCATGATCAGTGTGGCCTATCTTAGTGCACTATTACAAGGATATGCAAGTGAACATTTTATACGCCTTATAAAGCTCATAGACGATGGAGACATGGATGTAATAGAGGAGAAAGTAAAGGAAGTACAGTCTTTTGGCCACACTTCAGGGAATGATGCACTATTTGGGTTTTTCTTAGGAATGAAATATTTGGCAAATCATTAGAAAGGTTGTAGTTTAACAAGTCAACTAATATGGAGGAATAAGAGGTCATAACATGAAAAATAAGAGAATTGTAGTAGCACTTGGGGGAAATGCGATTTTATCTAACGATGCTTCTGAAAGGGCACAGAAAGATTCGATTCGATATGCTTGTAACGAACTTATAAAGCTTGCTTCCGATGGAAACCAGCTTATTATATCCCATGGCAATGGACCACAGGTTGGGAATCTGATTCTACAACAGCAGGCTGCGGATTCTCCAAAGAATCCTGCTATGCCGCTTAGTACATGTGTTGCCATGACGCAAGGCAGTATCGGATATTGGATGCAAAATGAAATGAGCAAAGTGCTTTTTGAAAAGGGAATTGACAGGACTGTAGTATCACTTGTCACTCAAGTCTGTGTAGATGCAAATGATGCTGCATTTTCGAATCCAACCAAACCCATCGGACCCTTTTTAACGAAAGAAGAGGCAGAACTTGCCGGCAGGAAGGATTCCTGCACATATATGGAAGATGCTGGACGAGGATACCGTAAGGTGGTTCCCTCACCGAAGCCCATAGGCATCGTTGAACGTGATGCTGTTTTAAAGCTGATTGAAAATAACATTATTACAATAACCTGCGGAGGTGGAGGTGTTCCTGTAGTATTGACTGAAGATGGATATAAGGGTGTTGAAGCGGTAATCGACAAGGATTTGGCCTCTGAAAAGCTTGCAGAGATGGTTTGTGCAGATGAACTGATCATCCTGACGGGTGTGGATAATGTATATGTTAATTTCAACAAGCCAAACCAGGAAAAGTTGACAAAGGTAACTGTAAGTGAACTTAAGAAGTATATTGATGAAGAGCAATTCGCAAAGGGCAGCATGCTGCCAAAGATTGAGGCCGCCATTGCATTTGTTGAGGCTTCAAAGTCGGGAGTTGCAATTATCACATCCCTTGAAAAATTAGGTGAAATCAGCCAGGGTGCCGGAACTGTTATTACCAGAGATTGTTAGCATTGTAGTATACACCGGTATATATACCGAAGGAAGGGACAAGCATCGACAACCTAAAGATAATTGCTTTAAGCCGCTTAGGATAGACTAAGTAGTAGTTGGATAAAAACGTAGGCAGTACTCTCTTCATAGGGAGGAGGTAATTATGAAAGTTAAAAAGGTAAGTATGACGGTTCAAGTAATGATTGCCATGGTACTTGGTGTTGTAGTTGGGACATTGTCAGGCGGCAAAATAGAGGGCATTAAACTACTAGGTGATATTTTCTTAAGGCTGATCCAGATGTCCATTATACTCCTTGTAATGGGGCAGATCATTGAAGCGGTTGGAAGTCTCAACCCTAAGGAACTGGGAAAGCAAGGCGTAAAAATTATTGCAATTTTTTTGGGTACGTCATTACTGGCCGCTTCCATCGGAATATTTATGGGGGCAATTTTTAAGCCGGGTGTCGGAATGGATTTAAGTGCCTTAACCAATGAAGTGAAAATAGACAAAAGTACCATTGGCTCCATATCCGATACGGTACTTGGTTTTTTCTCGGCAAATGTGATAAAGTCCATGGCGGATGGAGCCATTGCCCAGGTCATCGTATTTGCCATACTGTTTGGAGTGGCTCTAAGCTTCGTGCGAATGGAAAATGAAAACAGCAAGCTGTTTGAAGTCATCGTAGAATTTAACAAAATAATCTTACGAATGATTTCAATTATAATGAAGCTTGCACCCATCGGTATATTTGCACTGATAGCCTCTACAATAGGAAAGGTTGGGGTTGGCGTAATACTGCCGCTTTCGAAATACCTTGGGGTTTATGGACTGGGGACATTGATGTATCTGGTTGTCTTTTTTATCTTTGTCTCGATGTACTGTAAGGTTAACATCATAAAGCTTATAAAAGGAATGACACAAATGTCATTAATGGCATTGGCCACCACATCATCTGCCGTAACTCTGCCTACAGAGATGAAAGATGCCAGAGAAAAGCTAGGTATCAGTGAGCGAGTTACGAAGCTTGTATTACCGCTTGGAATGACAATTAACAGCAACGGATCCGCTATGCATATGGCGTTTACGGTCGTCACCATTGCGCAAATTTACGGTGTTACGTATTCCGGAGGACAATATTTATATATAGCGGCTCTGGCAACCCTGGTTTCTCTGGCAAATGCCGTGGTTCCAGGCGCAGGACTCGTATCCCTTGCCATAGTGGTGCCTCAAATGGGCCTGCCTATAGAGGTAATAGCATTATTTGCGGGAGTCGAGTGGTTTGTCGGAATGCTTCGAACAATTCTGAATGTGGATTCGGATATATTTACAGCGCTAATTGTTGCAAAGAGCGAAAACGGAATCGATTATGATGTATACAACAATGCTAACCCTGTAGTCAAATAAAGAGGTCCTGGAGCATAATTAACAGCACCCGGCAAGCATATACAAAAAAATATATTATTTGGGAGGAAGTTTTATGGATAAGAAAAAAAGTGTATGGGTAAGTGTTTTAGCATTTATTTTCGTGTTTTTACTATGCAGTATCCAGGTGTTTGCTGCGGATGCAGCACAAGAGGTTAAGACCCCTCAAGGTATAAAGGCAATACTCACAGTAATACCGCTTATTGTTATATTAGTATTGCTTTTTAAGAAAGTAGACATGCTTATAGCAGGCTTTGTTGGCGGAGTATTGGCAATGGTTATTGGAGGAATCGGTCTTGCCCAAGCGAATGATTTTCTATTAAAGGCAATTCCATCCATGTTAAATATAACCGTACCCATCATAAATTCAGCACTGGCGATGGCAGTTTTCAGTGCCGGCAGCTATACCTCCGCACTTACACTGGTTCGGCGTGGAACCAAAGGAAGAGTGGAATTCTTTGCAGCCTTTATAGTAATATTACAAGCGGCTGCCACTTATATGTCAGGAATCGGTGGCGGTAGTGCAATGGTTATAGCACCTCTGGCTTTTGCAGCGCTGGGCGCAATCCCTGAGCTGGTAGCGGGGATGTCCATCGCAGCGGCAGTGTCCTTTACGACATCACCGGCTTCTCTGGAAACGGGTGTAGTATCAAAGCTTGGGAATATAGCGGTTGGAGACTATGTAGGCCAGATGAGGATTTTTTGGATAGCATTTGTAATCATAGCAATCATAATCGCTTTATATGGAACTAAGAAAAGAAAAGCCTTATTTAAGGGTGATGAGAGTGAAGAATATAAGAATATGACCAACGGGCAATTATTCAAAAATACAATACCTGCAATATTCCTATTGTCAGCAGTTATTTTTGGACCTTTCGTGAATAAACTGGTTGGTTTTGCATTAGTTTCACCCTTGTTCTACACAGTAGTAACCGTTGCATTGATTTTCCTATGTACTAAGTTCAATCTAAATAAATCCGTTAACGCGATGGTGGATGGATCAAACTATATATTGGTAAGATTGTTTAGTGTCGGTATCTTCCTGGCATTTATAAACATCATTGGAGAAACCGGCGCTTTTGCCTCCATCGTTAGCGTAGCTAAAATGGCGCCGCCAGCGCTGGTAGTTCCTACAGCAGTGTTGGCAGGTTTCCTGGTAGGAGTTCCGGCAGGGGCTTATGTAGGCTCTGTATTAACACTGGTATTACCTATCGTTGTAGCCCTTGGCTTCTCACCGGTTTCTTTAGGCTTTGTTGCAATGGGAGTAGGACTGGGTAGCCAGATGAGCTTTGTTAATATAACCATGCAGGCTCTTTCATCAGGATTCAAAATTCCGATTATTGATGTAGTTAAAGGGAACGCAAAGTGGGTTTTATCCTGCGTAGTTCTGTTACTGGCGCTTGCATTCGTATTTTAGAAGCTAAAAGAGTTATACTACCCTTTAGGTTATTTAAAATAGAGGAGGCATATCAATGGACATTATTTTAAGAAAAGTCAGAATTAAAGACGAGAAAGATCTAATGGATGTAGCCATAAAAGATGGTAAAATAGCTGCTATTGAAGCGAATATCGAAGGAAGCGCTGCAAGAGAAATCAATGCGGAAGGCAGAGTTTTAATACCCGGGCTTGTGGAAAGCCACATACACCTTGACAAGGCATTGATTGCAGATCGGCTTCCAAATAGATCCGGTACTTTAATGGAAGCCATCGAGGTTACAGGAAAGCTGAAGCCGACCTTTACAAAAGAAGATGTAGAGGAAAGAGCTAAAAAAGCACTCATGATGCTTGTAAAAAATGGTACTACCCATATCAGAACGCATTCGGAATTTGATCCATCACAAGGATTTACCGGATTTGAAACCGTGATGAAGCTTAAAAACGAATTTAAGCATCTAATCGATATACAGGTAGTCGCTTTTCCTCAAGAAGGAATATTTAAGGCCCATGGAACAGAAGAAATGATGTATAAGGCGATGGAGATGGGTGCAGATGTCGTAGGTGGAATTCCATACAACGATTCTCCAGCGAAAGAGCATATCGATTTAGTTTTTGAAATTGCGAAAAGGTATGATAAATCCATTGATTTTCATCAGGATTTTAAGGATGATGCAAATGGAATTACCATCGAGTATGTTTGTGAAAAGACTATAAAGGAAGGTTTTGTAGGAAGGGTATCCGTAGGACATCTTACAAGCCTGGGGGCTTTACCGAAAGATAAGCTGAATCCTATCATTGAACTTATAAGCAAGGCTGGAATTAGTGTTATGAGCTTGCCGGCTACTGATCTTCATCTGGGTGGAAGAAAAGACGAATATAATGTAAGGCGTGCCGTTACTCCGGTTAGAGCCTTGCGTGACGGCGGAGTTAACGTCTGCCTGGCAACAAATAATATAAGAAATGCCTTCACACCGTATGGAAACGGGGATTTGATGCAAATCGCCATGCTCGCAATACCCGTATCCCATTTAGGTGGCGCGGATGATTTGCCAACTGTTTTACCAATGATAACAAGCAATCCTGCAAAAGCTTTGGGTTTAAAAGACTATGGTATTGAAGCAGGCAAAAATGCAGATTTGGTTCTTCTGGATACAAAGATAGTTAATAATGCTATTATTGATATACCAGACAGATTGTTTGTAATTAAAAATGGTAGGATCACTGTAGAAACAGAGCGAAAGATAAAGATCAACTCCTGATAATTAAAGGCATTAGTTTACACCGAAAGAGAATATGATTTCTCATCCCCGGATGTCGGATATTTCCTGGCATCCGGGGATTTGTATTTTACAAAATAAAAACGAAAATATTGTGTAAACCTCCAATATCCGGTAAGATAAAAAGGAGAATGGACTTTACGATAGACGCAGCTGATGAGAGCTTCTCATAGCCCCATCACAGTTGTCAGCCGTATTTCATCCGAGTCAGGAATGGAATATAAAATTTTTAGACAGAAGGGTTGAAGGTTGATGAATGACAGAGATCGCCTTAATAAGGTAAAAAACGTTATGCTCAGTATGCAGAGGCACAATTGGGAACAGGGTGTTGCTGCTCAGGCCCTATTGGAATCAGGCGACAGGGAGATGATGGTTTTATTCGCCAGAGAGGCCGTTTTGCGGCAGGACGACGACGGACGTCTGGGGATGATCGGAGGAAGTGCTGTCACCGACCCGGCGGCAAACGGAGAAGCTGTTTTGCTGGCTGCCGGGATGACGGAGGATTCGAAGATGGCAGCAGCTGCTGAAAAAATGGCGCAGTGGCTGTTGAATAAAGCGCCCAGGAGTTCGGAAGGGATTTTGTATCATTTGGGGAGAAATCGACAGATCTGGGTGGATTCGTTTTACATGGCTCCGCCTTTTCTTGCTGCGGCCGGATATTTTGATGAGGCGATAAAGCAAATCGAGGGTTTCCGGAAAGTACTCTGGAATCCGGAGAAGAGGCTATATTCCCACATCTGGGACGATGCTAAAAATGCCTTTGCCAGAGAAGCTTTCTGGGGAGTGGGAAACGGGTGGGCCGCTGCCGGGATTACCAGAGTAATCAGGGCACTGCCGGAGGAAAGGCAGGAGGAAAAACAGCGGTTGACGGGTTATGTGAAAGAGGTAATGGACAGCTGTCTCAGATATCTGCGGGCAGATCACCTCTTCCATGATGTAGTGGATGATAAGGATGCCTTTGTTGAAACAAACCTTGCACAGATGCTGAGCTATGTTATTTACCGGGGGGTCTTGGGGAACTGGCTTGACAGAGGATATTTGCCCTGGGCGGATAAAATGCGGGAAGCAGTCTATGGGAAGGTCGACGGAATGGGATTTGTACAGGGGGTATGCGGTGCACCCCACTTTAATAGTCCTGGCGTTGCTGCTGAAGGGCAGGCCTTTTTTATACTGATGGAAGCGGCCGCCAGGGATGTATATGGGAACTGAAGAAAAAGCACGCCGTTTTTGTAGAGGATAGGGAAGTAAAATCGAGAGTTCCTTAAAAGTACAGAGGAAAGTCCTGTACTGTCACCGTAAAAAGAATAAAAAACTATTGTCAACTCCAGACTATTGTGATAGTCTATAAATACAAACTATCACAATAGTCTGGAGTTGATTATTTATGGAGCAGATGAAACTGTTTGAAAGCGAACTAAGGTTGATGGAACTTATATGGAGCAGTGCGCCGGTATCGGCAAAGGAGCTGACACAGCTTGCAGGCGAAGAAATCGGATGGAATAAGAACACCACCTATACAGTGCTGAAAAAGCTTGTACAAAAGGGTGCGGTGAAAAGAGGGGAACCCAATTTTATATGTACTCCGCTTGTTACAAAGGAGCAGGTACAGCGGAGCGAAACCAACAATCTGATCGACAGGCTTTACAACGGTTCGAAAAAGGCTTTCTTTGCAGCATTTATCGGAAGGGAAAAGCTGACCGCGGAGGAAATTGAAGAGTTAAAGCGTATTATTGAGAAGCGTGGTGAGTAAATTGCTGGATACTGCATTTTATCTTGTACTGAATATGAGTATTACGGCTTCAGTCATAGGACTTCTGCTTATGGGTCTACGACGGGTGAAGCAGGTGCCGAGGTTTTGTATGTATGCCCTGTGGGGGTTAGTATTTATCCGGCTTTTGATTCCATTTGCCTTTTCAAGCGAGATGAGTCTGCTAAACTATGCTGGAGGCCTTATTAAAAAGGTCGTAGCTGTTCCGGCACAGAATAGCATGAGCCTGACAATGGCCAATACCCTTGGAGCGGCCAATAGCTACTTCCCTATGACCTACAGGACCGACCAGCTCAAAGCTGTTTTTAGTACTGCCGCGCTGGTTTGGGCTATCGGTGCTGTTGTGGCGGTACTCCTCATAATTTCGTTATATTGTCTTAATGGAAGGGAACTGAGGAAAGCCACTCATTTCAAAGACAATATTTATATCAGCAGGACGGTACTGTCACCCATGGTCTTCGGAATGTTCCGACAGAGGATCATTATTCCCCCCGGTCTTATGGAGAATGAAGCAGAACTGAAATATGTGCTGCTGCATGAACAGGTACATAGTAAAAGGCATGATAATGTATTCCGGTTCGCGGCGGTGCTCATTGCTTGCCTGCACTGGTTCAATCCCTTGGTGTGGGGGTGTTTGCGGCTGTTTTTCAGGGACATGGAATTTGCCTGTGATGCAAAAGCGGTTGAGCTGCTGCCGGTGGAGGAGAGAACCAGCTATGCCCGGACATTGGTGAATTTCAGTGCAGGGCAAAAGGTGTTCCTGTCTTCTGCCTTTGGTGAAGGCAATGTGAAGGCCCGGGTACTGAATGTATTGAACAACAAAAAGTTGACAACTCTTGGGATATTCTGCTCCGTATTATTCTTTATCGCCGTTGCCTTGGCGTTGCTTACAAATCCTATAAAATGAGGTGAGTCGTATGAGAAAAATTTTGAGCGTATATATAGCATGTTTTGTTTTTATGGTCATCATGATTGGCTGCAGTCCGGATAAACAGTCGGGAAATCCTTTGATTTCATATGAAAATATCTCTGCAAGTTATACAAGCATCAATATGCTGCCTGCTCTTGAAGTATCCGGAAGCAGCGGGTTCTCTCCTGATAGCGGGGTTTCGCTGTCGGAAGCACAGGCGTTGATAACCAGCTACCTTTCACAGAGTGGAGTAAAGGGAGATATTCGGTCCGAACTGCGGCTTACTGAAATTACAGTAAAAGAACTATGGGAAAATACCGGTGTGCAGATATATCGTGTTGATGTAGACCATGCTTGGTTGTATGGAGTGGCGGTCATTCAAAGTGGAAAGGTATTGTGTGTACTGGATGGAATGCCGACCAATCATGTTTTTTTAGCAGATTTGGATTATGATGGGCACTACGAAATCTATACGGACGTATCCTTTGGGTCGGGTATTGTCAGTTCCGAAATCAGAGGGTACAATATTGTTTCGGATACCAGGTATTCCCTGTCAAAACGTATGGAGAAGGACCTGCTTTTGTTTATTCAGGGAAATGCCCTTTGGGTAAAGGAGTATTCCTACGGGACACTCCCGGGTGGGACAAGTGAACCTGCCTCCATGGGGAAGCTTTCCATAAAGGAGGAGAAAGGGAAAAAGGTACTTCACGTGGTAGCAGATCTGCCGGATAGCGTGGGACAGGGCGCCGACAGTAGTTTTTTCAAACTTCCGAAGCTTCTTACCATTGATGTGGTGGGCTCCAACAGACAACAGATAATTACCGATAAAAAAACCATCAAAAGGATTCAGGATATCATCAAGGGCGTGGATTTGAAGCCTATGAGTGACGAGGATGAAGCTAGAATTCTGCTTTCCAGTGTCGTCAAAGGCCTTAGAATTACACCAGACAAAAACGAAAATCAGGCTTTTTTTCTTCAGGAAACAGGAGCGGTATATATTCCCGAATCGCTGCAGAAGCAGCTGCATTTCAATAAAAGGATCTGCTACTTGCCCAAAGAAACCCTTAAAAAGCTTTATGCCATTATAAATCCAGGTGTATATGTGGGGGATTTGTTGCAGACTTTAAAAGAAATAAAGGAAAAATATCCGGACTTCTCAGGGGTTGGACAGCACGCAGCCCCAAAAGCAGAAAGTAAAGATAATGAGACTGGACCTGGTTTTGCAATTTATCTGGTTAAAAATCCCGATGGCTATGGGATGAAAATTGATGATATCTATAAATTCAGACAGGAAAAACTTGAGGATTTGCCACTGGACGACGACCCGATTCTAACCGATGAGGATTTAATTGCCTACCATTGGAAAATTCCCAACGAAACGGGAAGGGGTGTAGGGTTATGTTCTGAATCCCAATATATGGACTTGATTGAACTGCGTGACGGAAAAATGCTTAAGGAAAGGTTAGAGAAAAAGACAGGCTCCATAGCACGCCATTTTCCTTTTGTTGCAGTAGCAAATGGTGAAAGAATTTATTTAGGATTGTTTTTTTCTCCATTGTCTTCCTTATTTCCTGAAGGCAATCAAATTTCTATTGACTATATTATACCATTCAGTGAAAATACGTATCTGTTGCGGCAAAATTCTTCGATAGATCTGCTTCATGACCAGCGGGTTTATGATGTTCTAAAAAAAGTTAATAAAATTAGAGAGTAACCATCAACATATAGAAGTGGATGTTTTAGGATAACAAGACCAAGGGGACAGGTTCAATGTTGTCAGGTTAAGAAATATTGTTTGCCACAAGAAATAGGTACAAGCATCAAGCATCAACCCTCACCCTAAATCCCTCTCCCGGGCTCGGTAGAGGGATTTAGGGTGAGGGTTGATGCTTGACCTGACAACATTGAACCTGTCCCCTCGACATTACCCATTCACTTTTATACTTTGCAGGGTAACTGATGAAAATTACAGTTACTTGCCGGATTCAAGTTAAACACTTGCATATTTATAGTTTCCATCTTTGTCGATATCAAAGAAATCGGCATAACTCAGATTAAAAAGGTTTTTTTGTGAACTATCTATTTTTAGTTTTTCTTTGATTACATGAGTCCAGAAGCCGCATCTAGCAATGTCCTTTTGCAGAATAATACCGTAAACAATACCGTCTTTGTAAATGATTTTCTTATAAATACCATTTTTGTTTAGAGTATCTACAGAGTAGGTCGAATCAGGAGCATTTACAAAACCCAGGGACACAGTCTCTAAGCCAAGCAGGTTGATGGTGTTCTTGGCGGTGAAAAAGTCATGGATATGTTTTTCCATCCCGGTCATATTATACGCTGCAACGATACCCTGCTTAACGGCATTAGGCCAAATGGCGGATTGCCCTGTTACGTCGCCTGCTGCGAAAACATGTTGGATCGTGGTTTGCATCCGGTCATTGACTGCAATTCCCCTATCAATTTTTAGTGTATTCCCTTTTATAAAGTCAATATTCGGCTTAACACCTGCTGCTGCAACGATGATATTGCATTCAATTTCCATACCGTTATTTAATCGTACACTCCGGATTTGACCATCCATATCTGTAACAGCTTCACTGACGGAGACTCCCGTATACACTTTTGCTCCGGACTGTTCAAAAAGCTTTTGATAATTATTAGCCGCTTGATAATCCAGTTGGAGGGGAAGGACTCGATCGGACATCTCAACAATCGAGATTTGCAACCCTCTTTCCATCAAGCCGGAAGCTGCATCCAGCCCTACAAGGCCTGCCCCGATTATCAATGCTGATTTGGCATTTTTGGCCCCTTCCAGGATTTCATTTACATCAGAAATGTCTCTTAGTTTAAATACATTCCTGGCATTGCCAAGACCTTTGATGGGAGGAAGAAAAGCTTTTGAACCTGTTGCAATAAGCAATCGGTCATACGGTATGTTTTGTCCATCCTGAAGGATGGTTTTCTGCCGATCAAAAAGGATATCTGTTACTTTCACACCTTTAATCCACTGAATGGCATTTTTTTCAAAAAAGTCCTTATGAATAAACGAAATGCTGTCCGTGCTCCTTTTCCCGGCAATTACGTGGTGAAGCATGCAGCGGGAATAAATCTTTTCATCCGCAGATACAACAATCACTTCATTCCGGCTGTCAAGCTTTCGGATTGTTTCAGCTGCACTGATTCCTGCAGCACTTGCACCAATGACTACATATTTCATACAGTACTCACCTCGATTAAGTAAATAGCATGATTGGGGCAGTTTTCAACACACCTTGGAGAGCTTCTATCTCCACAGAAATCACATTTTATAATGACTTTTTTTTCTTTTTCATCAGCTTTCAGTACACCATAGGGACAGGCCATAACACACATAAAGCAGGACGCACATTGTTCCGAAGCGTAGGTAACCAATCCCGTCTCCTGATTCTTGGACATGGCTCCACTCATGCAGGCCAGGACACATTCCGGTTCACTGCAGTGGCGGCAAAAAACAGGTGTTGGTTTTCCATGGCTGTCCAGAGCAATATAATTCCGGCTTTCATTTTCCTTATCTTCCAAATCCAGATCATAAAAGGTCTTTCCGGTTTTATTGTGCTCGGCCATGCATGCAAGGCTGCAGTTAAGGCAGCCGTTGCATCGGTCTTTGTCTATCATTATCCGTTTCACAAAATACACCCCCATTGTATTTGTAGCGAATTTACAGTCCAAGTCCTTTTCTTTTATCCATAATTATATTTTCCAGTTTATCGGCTGCCTTTAAAACATCATCTTCAACAATAAGCTGTCCGCCTGTAAGAGATTTCATGTCTTCAGACAGCACTTTGGTTACCAGTTTGCTTCCGGTTGTAAAGGGAGAGATTGCCAGGTGAAGGGGAAGACCCAAAGCCAGACCGAAGGCACCATCTGCAAGAGCCTGTTCTTCCAGCCATTGAGGTGCTGATAACACAAGAGGGAGCTGGGGAATATCTATATCCAGGAATTCAGCAATCTCTGCGGCAACCAATTCCAGCCTACCGATCGCCAGACAGGGACCAAAATTAAGTACCGGGGGAATACCCAGGCTTTCGCACACTTCTCTCAGGTCATTTCCTGCAAGGGCAGCTGCTTTGGGGGACATAAGACCTACATTTTCAAGGCCGCCGCTGGAACAGCCTGCGGATAATACGATAATATCTCTCTGAATCAGTTCCTTTGCAAGCTCCACAGTGAAAACATCGTGACCTTTGGCAGTAAGGTTGGAGCAGCCTACAATACCAGCAATTCCTTTTATTTTGCCTGCAGCAATAAGCTCAACCAGGGGTTTCCAGCTCCCACCCAGAAAACTCTTCAAAGACCTTTCGCTGACTCCGGTAAGTACGTCGTCATCCCCATGCTGAAGGGATATTTGTATGTTCACATTGGGTCTGCGGGTTCTATAGCTCTTGATGGCTTCCGTAATAATGTGTGAAGTTAACTTTTCACTACCGTCAAAGTCATAGGGAACCAGCTCTGCATTAGCCTTTTTTGCTACATCATCGATACATACCATTTTAACCATGAATTCATCGGCGATGGGTTCAATCCCGGGAAGGGTACAGTTAAACTCCGATACGATCAGATCAATGGCACCGGTAGCGATCACGGCCTCACTTGTAAAATTATTACCCGCATGTCCTGAGAAGACTTCCTTATAATGTTCACCCCTTAGTTGAAGATCCTGGCCTACGCAGGTACAACCGATCAGTCGGAATCCTTTTGCACCAGCTTCTTTGGCGAGTTCTACAACATCTTCATCCAGTAACCGGGTCTGAAGGGAAGAGAACATGGACTGCTGATGTCCGGTAATCATGATATTTATATATCCGGCATCGATGACTCTTAGACCTACAGGTGCTTTTCGCAAAATCGGCTCACCAAGCATGATGTCATTTAGCAGGTTGGTAAGTGTTAGCCCGTAAAGCCCTGTAGAGATTCCAAGCCGTAAGCAGTGCAGGAGCATATCCACGGGATCACTGCTTAAATTCGTAGAAGTTTTAACGACTCCGTCAAACACCTCCGACTTGGCACCTCCAGGTAATATTTCGAGTTCCTTCCACCTCTCTAATCTAGGTGAATAAGCAAGCTTTTCGACAAGTTCCATTTTTTCAAAGCCTGGTTTGTATAGGTCACTTAAAACCTTATCTGCAACCATGCCTGCTTTTTTATGAGTATCCTTTTCGATGATTCCAAATATTTCAGCCAGTTTGTTCAAAGTTTCCATGCTTTTAATCCCTTTATTGCGCTCAGCAAGTGTTTTTAAATTTCTGGCTGCATTTTCAACAACATGGATATAACAGCCGGAACCTGCAGAAACTGCGCGTAAAAAACTCCTTGCAACAATCGTATCTGCATTGGCACCACAAACACCCCTCGGTGAATTGGGAGTGATCCGGCAGGGACCGTTGGCACACAGCCTGCAGCATACTCCTTGAAGCCCGAAACCGCATTTAACTTTTTGTGTGTCCACTCGATGGTGAGAAGTATCTACATCGAGAGAAGCAATAAATTCGTGAAGAATTCCATCGGCCGATGGGCAAATTGTACAGCTTTTTAATTCAGACATTGATTAAGCCTCCTTAAAATAAAGTACACCAAAATGGTATAGTTTATAATTAAAATATATCGGGAACAAAGTTCCCGAATTAAAGGGTTCTGTTTATAATATCTTCAAAACTTATACTGTTCAAATCGGCAATTAATCTGGACTGTATTTTGTGCAGTGCCTGGTGCACATCACAGGTATTCGTCCTATTCAAATTGCAAAAAGATGTATCGTACAAACATCGATTCACATAGATGGGGCCTTCGATGGCTTCAATGACTTCTTTTAATGTAATATGCCCTGGCGGTTTTTCAATAGCATAGCCCCCACCTACTCCCCTGTAAGACTTAAGGATACCTGCAACCGTCAGTTTCCTGAGCAGCTTTAACAGAAACCGCAGAGGTATATTTTCATGCTCCGAAATTACCTTAGCTTCAATTTTTTCTCCGATGCCAAGTTTGCATAGATAAAGTACTACTCTTAATGCATAATCGCCTTCCTGTGTAATTCTCATTATAGTCCCCGAATATTTTATAAAGTATACTCATTTGGTACACTTTTAATATACTACCAGGAAAATGAAATGTCAATATTTCAGAGTAAAAAATTACCTAAGAATAGAGCAAACCAGCATATAATAAAATCCTTTTCTATCATATTCATGCCTATTTCATTTGGATTGCCTTGACAGTGACTCCGTCAAGATGCTCCAACTCCCGTGCCAGCGCCTCCAGACGCTCTTCCTTATCTCTAAGATGTAAAGTTATCAAACCGTGCTCCTCTTCACCCGGATCATGAATTCCGAATCTGGATAGAATACTATCTCCATATTTAGTCAAAACCTCCTGTACTCTGGGTGCGGATTTTGTTCTCTTATCCACAAGAATACCCATAATACTCAAATTTTTCATGGTACCATCTCCTTTGAATTTATAACAACGGAAGAAATTGCATAGCAATTTCAACACACCCAGGTTGCATGGGC
>ENA-OFCE01000081-OFCE01000081.1-metagenomes-genome-assembly--contig:-NODE-81-length-73538-cov-7.194344_pt1 | contig 73538 bp, 60 predicted proteins | sample MGYA00153388_OFCE01 | MGnify analysis MGYA00153388
CCGCCTACGCGGACTGAGATATAAAGTGTCTTAACCACCTTGGCGACTGCTATATATCTCGTTTAATTAACAAAAAGCCCGCACCTGCGGGCTTTTGTTGTGGGTATCTGCGGTAGGGGCAATTCATGAATTGCCTCTACCGCAGATACCAGTCTGGCATAATAGAAATGTAGTAAAAGCTAATCGATCGCGTGGAGGTTGTATGAGCATTGCCGAATCAGTAGATACCGAAACACTTTTAGTCAATATTCGCAGTGCAGACCTCCATGTTACTCCAGCTCAGTTCGACAGATTGTGTGCAGACAATCGGGATTTGCGATTGGAATTGACCAAAGAAGGAAAATTGATTGTCATGGCACCGACATTTGGGGAGAGTGGAAAAAGAAATGGAAATTTGTTTGGTCGAGTTTGGGCTTGGAACGAACGCACTCAATTAGGAACAACTTTTGATTCTTCTACTGGCTATGACTTCTCAGCAATTGGAGGCGGTAAACTATCGCCAGATGTTTCATGGATTGAGAACTCTCGCCTAGAAGGTGTTTCGCTCAGACAATTTATTCCAGTTGTACCAGATTTTCTAATCGAGCTACGTTCTACTACCGATAGACTGAGCGATCTCCAGGCTAAAATGCTGGAATATCAGCGGTTGGGAGTAAAGTTAGGATTATTGATTAACCCCCAAGATAAACAAGTTGAAATCTATCGAGTCGATAGAGAAGTTGTAGTTATTCAATCCCCCACTTCGTTGGTCGAAGACCTGCCTTTAGCAATCGATTGTGCGGATATTATGCCTGAATTTATCTTAGATTTAACCAGAATATTGTAAGTCTATCGGAGCGAAAAAACCTCGATCGAGCTGCTAATGTCAATGTATTTACCCACCAGTAAATGCGATCGAAACAATCGCCAATAAAATAAATAGTACTCCGCCAATGATTGTAATCGTTCGCTCAGAAATATGACTGGCGATCGCGCGCCCACCAATGACTGCAATCAGCGCACAGATCGTATGACCGAGAATACCACCTAACATTACCCCGATCGAGTCTTTGGATGCAGCCAGCGTAATTGTAGCAAACTGGGTACGATCGCCCCATTCGGCGATAAATGTCAACACACAACTTTCAATAAAGATTTTCCAAGTAGTATTACGTTGTTTGAATTTGCGTTCGCCATCTTCGATCGCTTCTTCGGCTTCATTCATTACCTCTATATCTGTCTGTGCGGACATCTTTCGTGCTGAATACAGCAGTTTGATTCCAAAGATTAGAAATAATAACGCCGCTACTCGCTCGATCGAGATTTGATTCAGAAAACTCAGACTAGGCGGTAAATACTGACTAAATAATTTGGGTAATAATACTATGAGTTGACCGATCCAGACTGATAGTATGGTCATCGCGGCTAAAGCTGTCACTACGCCCATAAATACTGGTTTGCGCGGGTAGCGGCTGGCTAAAATCACTGCCATAAAGAAAGTCTTATCGCCGATTTCTGAGGCTGTGATTAGTGACAGTGCAGCCGTAAATGCTTCTAACATTGATTACTTGTATTTTTAGAACTAGATCCTTCTGATTTTTCTAATCTACAGATCGAATCTTATCGACTAAGATATCTTACGATACTTTACTAAAAATAGGTATTTACACTCATTTTATAGTCATTTTTTCATCATTTTTACCTCACAATTTCGATCGGGGCAAGAAGGGTGTAGAACCTAACTCCTTCTCTTTCCGTAGATATCGATTAAGCTAGTCGTAAACGTCCGCGAACACTTTTGACTCGACCCATCGAGTGAGTTCGGAGCTATAATAACCATCTAAGATTGAATTGAGGACAGCAAACCTGTGATAGATAAAGTTGAGAACCAGTCGCCGCATCATGTCGTTATTGTCGGCGGAGGTTTTGGGGGACTTCATGCGGCACTGTCATTGGGTACCGCACCCGTACAAGTAACGCTGATTGATAAACGTAACTTCCATCTGTTCCAACCACTACTTTATCAAGTAGCCACAGGCGGCTTATCACCTGCGGATATTTCTTCACCATTACGATCGATCCTGAACAAGCAACGAAATACTAAGGTAATCATGGGTGAGGTGCGAGATGTCGATCCTCACCAGCAGAAGATTTTCCTAAATAAGGGTGAGATAAATTATGATACCTTGATCGTCGCCACAGGAGTCAGCCACCATTATTTCGGGAATGAGCAATGGGCACCTACAGCCCCAGGCTTAAAAACCGTCGAAGACGCGCTCGAAATGCGCCGCCGGATTTTCATGGCATTTGAAGCCGCCGAAAAAGAAACCGATTTAGAAAAACGCCGCGCTTGGCTAACCTTTGTCATCGTCGGTGGCGGCCCAACTGGAGTAGAATTAGCTGGGGCGATCGCTGAATTGGCTTACAGCACCCTTAAAAAAGATTTCCGCAATATCGATACGTCCGAAGCCACCGTAGTGCTAGTCGAAGGGATGGATCGAGTTTTACCACCCTACCCGCCCGAACTGTCTGTAAAAGCGGAAGCATCCTTGGTTAAATTGGGCGTGAAGGTGCAGACAAAGGCACTAGTGACAAATATAGAAGACAACGTTGTTACAATCCGTCAGGGCGAGAATACCGAGCAGGTAGCAGCCCGAACGGTGTTGTGGGCGGCAGGTGTCAAAGCTTCGGCGATGGGCAAGATTTTAGCCGAACATACCGGAGTCGAACTCGATCGAGTCGGGAGAGTAATGGTTGAGTCTGACTTGAGCATCAAGGGATATCCGCAGGTTTTTGTCATTGGCGATTTGGCTAACTTCACCAAGCCAGATGGAAAACCTTTAGCAGGGGTAGCACCTGTAGCGACTCAAGAAGGTAAGTATGTGGCTGACTCGATCGTCAAGCGACTCGGAGGCGAAAGTTTGCCAGCTTTTGAGTATTATGATGCTGGAAGCTTATCAGTTATTGGCAGACATTCAGCGGTAGCCGATTTTGGTAAGGTGAAAATGTCTGGCTTCGTTGCCTGGTTAATTTGGGTATTTGTCCACATTTATTATCTGATTGAATTTGATAGTAAATTGGTGGTATTTATTCAATGGACGTGGAGTTATTTTACCCGCAAACGTGGGGCAAGATTGATTACAGGTGATGAATCTTTAGGACAAATTGGCGTTGACGATCGAGGTGATTATTTCGTGCAGCCAAAAATAGAGGTAAATGTCAAAGTTTAAATAAGTGCGCTCAATCTAAAATATCAGATCGAGTGCAAGATGTGAATCATCCGATCTTAGCGATCGAGATTAGTATCAATCTCGATCGCTAGAACCCTCTTTTAAGATTTTAACAAAGAGTAGGGTTCTGCTTGGTGCAACACATGCGCCAGGTATCCTCCGCGCGATCGCCTGTCCGCAATTATCAATTATCAATTATCAATTAATTTAATTTCCATACGGACGGGGAAAAGGTTTCAACATCTTTTGGGCTTGATAAACGCTAAATGTTTGAACTATTTTCCCACCACGGAGAATCGGAATTTCACCTAATTTAGTTAATTTCTTAAAATAGCTAGGATAGCGTTTCTGGGCATCTAAATCGACATCAAAGGTTTTGCTACCCAGATAAATAGCATTTTTACCTACCCACTGTTTTGGTTTCGACCAAAAGGCAAAACCACGCGGATCGGGATCGAAACAAGTTAGCGGTTTATGAAAGATTGGTTCGATCGCCATGCCGATCTGTCCGCCTAAAATGTACCGATTGGTGAAGACAAAATCTGCTTTTTTCAAGGCTAAGTTGAACTTACTATTACCGATAAATCCTTGGCGAAGCTGTTGAATATCAAAGATTTGGGTAGAATTATCAGTTTTGATTTCTAATGGTAATACTCCAAATATTGAAGGCTTACCAGAGGTTTGAAATGTCCCCAGCGCAACATGAGATAGCGCGATCGAGAATAAGACCAGAATTACCCCAACCGAGCCAAAAAACCACCGATAAGGGACGCGAGAATGAGCGTATTTACGACTAATTGATATCCGTTCGGCAAGCAAAATTGTTGCCGACCAATATCCAGGCATTTTCCAAGCAGGTAGAATTTGTTGATAGCCAGAGATGAGCGTAAATCCTAAGATTAAAGGTAATGAGAGCCATAATAGTAAAGCTCTTTTTTCTAAATCCCACTCATTACTAAATCTGCTGCGACTTGGATATTGCCGCCATTTAATATTTCTAATTTGTTGAACTGTAGTGCGGATGACTGTCCATAATAATGGCAAGCCAAAAGTGGGGAACAGATAAAGCATCTCTACCAAAAGAGTGACTAATACTCGATCGATCTGATAACTACTATTGGGAACAGCACGTTCTGATTGAAAGCGAAAAGATACCCAATCATGAATGATATTCCAGTATAGTACTGGCGAGATGGTCAATAAGAAAATCGGGATACCAATTAAGAACCATTTGGATTTGAGAGCGCAACGATAATTAGGACTAAATAGACAAAAACCAAATAAACTTAAGCCTAAAATAAATCCATGATATTTACCTAGACAGGCTAATCCGACAGTCAGACAGAGCAATGTCAATCGAAAACTCGGTCGATAGACACGATAATCAAAAAATTCTTGGGTGGCTAACCACAATGATACTGCCCAAAAAAATAATAATGGTGTATCGGGAATATTTAAGATGCCAAAGGCAATTTGAAAGATGGGAATTGCCGAAGCGATCGCCAGCGTATTAATGGCAATTTGGAGCGTGTATAATCTCAGCGCGGCTAGATAGAGGAAGATTAACGAGCCAGTGTAAAGCAGTAGTGTCCCAATCCGAATTGTGAACTGAGATACTTGTCCCGTCAACCACACACCAATACCTGTAGTAAATGCCACAAGTGGCGGGTGATCGAAATAACTCCAATCGGGATGAAGAGTGTAGAGATAATAATATGCTTCATCAAATCCGGCATTGAGCCAGATCGAAATAAATAATCTTACTAAAAAGCCAGCTAATAAGATGATTACGGCTGTGCGATGATAGTAAGCCGAAACACTTTGATAAAGTTGGATCGCCATGAATACTTAACACGGTTGACAGTTGATAGTTGGGGTAATTCTGGTACAGCTTTTAATGCTTATGTATTGGTACAAGCTGTGAGTAAATTAAAATTATTTGTAGAGCACATAGAAATCTTACCGTGTTTGTGTGGGTCGGGATCGATTCTGCTCCAGAGGCGATCCTAACGATGATTAGTGGGTACTCTAACTAATATCAATAGCTCGATCTCGATCGCTAAATCTAAATCCCCATGCTCAACCGTCCGACTAAATGGCTGGAAACTAACTGGGTAGCTCCCGCCTATGCTGGGTGGTTGTTAGCAATCCTGACGATTTGCTTCTTTGGCGCAGCGACTAATACGATGGCTGGCTGGCTATATGTATTAAGTGGCGTGGGAGTCGCATTACTTGGGGTGTCGGCAATTTTACCCGCTCGATCGATCCAAGCTCTGAGAGTTACGCGCGAACCCATCTTACCAGTTACCGCTGGCACCGAATTAGAGATTGCCCTGACGATCCACAATCCTACCCAACGGGCGCAAACTTTATTTCAAGTTCAGGATTTGACAACATTGAACCGACTAAATCTGCCTGTAACCAGTGTAGAGCAAGTATTAGCTCAAAATAAGTATCGATGGGTTTATCGCGTGGCTACCGAGCAGCGTGGAGTCTATCAGTGGGCAAAAGTAGCCCTGCGAAGTGGTGCGCCGATCGGGTTATTTTGGTGTCAGCGATATCGTCAAGTCCCAGCGATCGCTTATGTATATCCACAAGTACTCAAACTCGATCGATGTCCACTCATCGACGGAATGGGTAGTGCGGATCGCTCGATCGATCCACATTCCAATCGCCATTTAGAAGCAGCCAATGAGGGGATGACTCGATCGCTGCGTCCTTACCGTTATGGCGATTCGATGCGCTTGATTCATTGGCGCACGAGTGCTCGGTATGGAGAGTTTCAAGTGCGCGAACTGGAGATCGAGCGTGGCGGACAAGACATGGTAATTTACCTCGATAGTGGTGCAAACTGGAACGCAGCAGACTTTGAACAAGCCGTAATTGCTGCCTGTACACTCTACTTCTATGCCGATCGATCGGCACGTTTTCATGTCAAACTCTGGACGGCTGGAACTGGTCTAATTTCTGGCACCCAACAGGTACTCGAAACCCTAGCAGCAGTTCAGATTGCCGAACCCACACAGACACAAATGCCCCCAATCCCAGTAATTTGCCTCACCAGTCAACCACAACAGGTAGAAACACTCCCCCCTGGTAGTCGCTGGGCATTGTGGACTCAGGAACGATTTACCCCCGCATCGTCAGGGGGCATCTCGATCGACCCTAACCAATCCTTGCAGCAACAACTCAGTAGTGCCAACTTCGCTAGCAAGCGGGAAATACCCGTCTATGTTCAGTCACCACTAATTCAAAATCCCCAATTAAATTAAAATGCCTTGGCTCAGTGGGATCTTCAACTATCAACTGTCAACACTTCGACTACGCTCAGTGCGAGCTGTCAACTGTCAACTATTATGCGTCAACCTTCAGGGAGCAAAATTCAACTCACGAGTAGAGTCGATCGATTGGAACTGAAGATTCCGGCGAGATTTCGACCAGATCGAGCCGGAATTCATCAGCTTGGATTAGCTGGCTCGATTAACTTTTTTGTACTGCTGTTAATTGTGCTAACAATTTATATCTCTGTGCCGCTGGCAAAATCAAACACCGAGTTAGCTGTGAAAGTTGGTCTGGGTGTAGCTTTGATGTTTGTGCTGCCGCTGACATTGTGGCTATTGAAGGGTGGTATCAGGATGTCATTCGACCTTGCCGACAAGTTTCTGTCACAGACGATCCTGACGATCGATCGCCACCAATTTACATTATCTCAGCATCTTTATGGACTCGATCGAGGTCGTCCCAAACACCTCAAAACCAGGGAAATCAGTCAAGTAATTGTCGATAACTACCAGCATCCCGATCTAAAAGTCCCCAAAGTTAGTCTGATGTTGGAGTTACGTCAGATCGATCCAGTCAGAATCCTCAGTACCGGACAAGATCTCACCGAACGCGAGATTAAATGGCTAGCGACAGAACTGAGCAACTGGCTGGGTGTCAATCTCGTTACTGATGAGATTTATCCCGACGACGGGGGCTTTAGGGGATAGAGGATAGAGGGTAGAGGGTAGAGGGTAGAGGGTAGCGTACACCGTCGTTCTCCAACGGTGTGTGAATCGCTGTCAACTGTCAACTGTCAACTGTCAACTATCAACTGTCAACTATCAACTATCAACTGCCAACTGTTTACCCAGGCATCCCAATCAAGGATCGATCGCCAGCAATTACCACCCCGATCGAATACGCCTCAATCTGTTGTGACTTAAAAAAGGCGATCGACTCACTTACAGCCGTGGAGGGGACAATAACGACGTAACCGATTCCCATATTAAAAGTATTGAACATATCCACAGGTGCGACATTTCCCGCCTCAGCCAACCATTGAAACGCAGGGGGAATCTGCCAACTCTGGAGATCGATCTCGATCGAATGATTGGCACTCAAACAACGCGGTAAGTTTTCTGGTAAACCACCACCTGTAATATGTGCCATCCCGTGAATGGGCAATTGTTGCTCGATCGCCGCTAAAATCGGCTTCACATATATTTGAGTGGGAGTTAGATACACCTCCCCCAGATTTTTCCCTTCCAATCGACTGGGAGTATCCTTCCACCCATAGCCGCCATCGCTAACAATCTTCCGCACTAAACTATAGCCATTGCTATGAACACCACTACTAGCTAACCCGATCGCCACATCACCTACCTGGATCTGCGAACCATCGATCGTCTTGCTTTTTTCGACAATTCCCACAGTAAAGCCAGCCAGATCGTACTCACCTAATTGATAAAATCCTGGCATCTCCGCAGTCTCGCCACCCAAGAGCGCACAGCCAGCTTGGCGACAACCATCGGCAATTCCCGCTACTACCTGAGTAAGTTGGGTAGAGTTGAGTTTGCCAGTTGCCAAATAATCGAGGAAATATAGCGGTTCGGCACCGCACGTCAGAATATCATTGACGCACATCGCCACCAAATCGATGCCAATGGAAGCATGATTGTCCAATTCTTGAGCAATTTTGAGCTTGGTACCCACTCCATCTGTGCCCGATACTAGTACTGGTTGTTGATAGCCAGATGGCAGCTCAAACCAGCCACTAAAGCCACCGAAACCACCTAAAACTCCTGGACGATGGGTACTTTCGACGAGGTTTTTGATGTTTTCGACAAACGCCCTCCCCGCGACAACATCGACACCTGCTTGTTGATAATCCATATCTGACCCCGTAGACGATCGGCATAGGCATTTTACAGCGATCTCTTTACACACCGCAAACTCGATCGTTGGCGTAGTCGCGCCCAGAGGTAATCGCCGCACTACTAAGATCGTCGCAAATCCACTCATCTCTATATCTTCATCATTAGGTCATTGCTGGAGCGAATCAAAAGATCGAGGGCACAGAGCAGGTAATTTTGTTGCAAAAACGACGAGCACGCAGATATCTCAAATCGATAACGCCATAATTAGCTCTAGTGCTTTGATTTAGGTATTTAGTGACGATCGAAATCAATTTAATAAAATTTAAATAAAAAAATCTCTCATCTCATAACCCTGTCAACCCAATTTTGACAGAATAAACATTTGAATAATATATATTACTAAATGTAACACATAATTTTTCCTGATTGAAAAGTGGTGGGGATCGCCCTGCTCAAAGCTGGAGTTGGTGGGGATCGCTTGGGTTTTTCACCCTAAATTGGCATTTTTATGGTGCATATAAAAGCTGATTTGTCAATGATATCAATGGATCTTTTTGATAAAAACTTCGTGTTATGGTAGACCCAACGTTCCTCACACCGAGGTGAATACGGAACAAGTATGAGCTAGTAATTGGTAAATTGTCCCTGAATATATGGGCAATATCAGCTAAATCTCAAAGATAAAAACGTTTCACAATAGGCATATGAATTATCACACTTTGACTGGAATAACTGCTCTCGTAGCAACGCTAACAATCTCTACAGCCGCATCTGCTACACCATCAGTCAACTCCATTCAATCTCACTCAATTGAGTCAAAACAGTTAATCGCCCAATCTGTCGGACAAGCTTCTTTTTACGGTGGCGGAGCAAATGAAGGTGGTCCGATGACTGCTAATGGCGAAAGATATCAACCAGGTGGCTTGACTGCTGCTCACCGGACTTTGCCTTTCGGTACCAGAGTCCGTGTCACTAGTCCAAATACTGGGAAATCTGTAGTTGTCCGCATCAACGATCGCGGCCCATTTATACCCGGAAGAGCGATCGACCTTTCGGTTGGTGCTGCTAGAGCAATTGGTTTAACTAGTTCGGGCGTTGGGACTGTCCAGATGGAAGTTTTAGGCGGTGGTGAAGGTCGTCGTCAAGGTCGTCGCAATCGTTAGGTAGAATCTAGTGAATGGTAGATCGAGATTCATCACTCAATACCGATCCAGATCGCTCGTCAATTTATATTCAATTTTCAATATTGAGAGCGATCGCGATTTTGAGGGTAAACTATTGATATCTAAAACCGTTAAATTAGGCGATTGCCAATAGAACAGTACTTATTTGCTGCTTAAAGCAGGTAAAATTGGTCAGTTGATGCCAAACTGTTAGCAGCCGATCGCCATCTGATGGATAGATGAGCCTAACGAGGTGGAGCTGACGTGTCACCAGCGGCAAAATACTGTTAAAGCAGCTAAAACTCGCCTTTGCCATCAACAATACATAATTACCATGCCGATCGGTTTTAGATAACTCAATATTGTTTCCCCTGAATAGATATGAATCAATACCGTTGGACTTGTCTAACTACATTAATTCTGGGTGCGTCAATAGCACCGATCTCTACTGTTGAGGCTAAAGTACCATCCCCAGCAATAGCATCTGAAGATAACTATCTCCCACTGTCACCACAATCGTTACCGACGATTACCCCATTGACAGTCACCGTCGAAACCGATCCAATCCCAACCGCGATCCAGCCAGTTCCCCAAGTTAGCAAGCTACCAATCGTCGCGCTATCAGCCGATCGAACCAAGCAGCACAAAAAAATTGCTAGAGTAGGAATCCTCACTAAAAATCTGCCCCCGCAGTCGCCTACAGTAATCACAACACCAATCTTCAATCCTAACTTCCAGGTTACTGAGCCAATTGTTGCGATTCCGAACTCGACTCCAGTTAATGCCGTCGCTCCGCTCCCCCAAATTACCGCTCTTCCTAAACCCCAGGCATTTAGATCGTTTATCGATCGAACAGCCAGTGCGCCAATTTCAGTCGTCCGCAGTGATGACTCTCAACCCACTGTCATCAACAATTCGATCGATCTTCAGGCGGAGATCGCTCGCCAGCCACAAACAAAGGACTCTCGCAGATCGACAGCCATCGGTACTAAAAACCAATCGATCGCAATCGCCACACCACAACTCGCAATTATTCCAGATCCCAATAATCGATCGGATCTTCCTAGCTTTGAAGCAGGGTTTCCGATATTTAGCTTTGACAATCAGCTACCTCGACAGATCGTTACTACCGCAATCGCCCAAATGGGTGACGAGATTGTTGCTCCAGAGTCAAGTATTGCGATCCCAGTCGAACGCCCCAAACAGTCAACTATTCCCGGAGCGGTTCCAGCCTCGTCTCTACCACAGCCAGGAACGGGAATAGTTAAAATCGAACAGCCATCAGCAACCGTACAACCAGCACTTACCAAAATTGTCGCCACCCAAACCGGAAAAGCTTCCTGGTATGGGAGTGAAGCTGGTTCGCAGACGGCTAGTGGTGAGAGGTACAATCCTAGCGGTTTGACAGCAGCACATCGCACTCTACCTTTTGGTACCAAAGTCCGACTGACAAGTATCAAAACTGGTAAAACAGTGACAGTTCGCATTAACGATCGCGGCCCTTTTCATAGTCGCCGGATCATTGATGTCTCTGCGGGTGCGGCTGAAGCCATCGGCATTAAAAACGCTGGGATTGGAGAGATCCGAATGGACATTTTAGCACTGGAAAGATAAGCCCGCTCGGATCGCATCCAGAGTGATGCAGTGATAGAGTAAGGATGCAGAGTAGATAGATATTTATCGCTCTGCATCCCTATTATCCTCGCTCCTCCCTCGATATGTCCAAGCTACCTCGACAGATTTGGATTCTCGCTCTAGGTAGGTTGCTATCAGAAATCGGTAGCGGTTTCACGCTCTTTTACGCGCCGATTTTTTTCGTGCAGCAGGTGGGACTCTCAGCCACTTCGGTAGGACTAGCATTAGGTAGTGCCTCGATCTCGGGGATTGCTGGACGGCTGATTAGCGGGACTTATGCCGATCGCTGGGGACGCAAACCAATGCTATTGTTATCTACAGTTGTGTTGGCGATCGCCTGTTTGCTGTTTGCGGTTACTAATGACTTCCCGACGCTGATCGTTGGTTGTCTCGTGCAAGGGTTCGGGTTAGGCTTATATTGGCCAGCTAATGAAGCAATTGTCGCCGATCTGACAACTGGAGAGGCGCGCCGATTTGCCTATGCGATTACCAGATTAGCTGATAATGTCGGGATGGGATTGGGGATTATTGCTGGGGGGCTATTGATTAGCTCTACCGGAGCATATCGCAGCCTATTTATTATCGATGGAATTTCTTTTTGCTGTTTTTTAGTGACGATCGCGTTTGGGATTCAAGAGACATTACAATCGCCCAAAAGATCGGTGCAATTTTTCAGTGGTTATACAACAGCATTACGCGATCGACGTTTACTAGTTTACGTTATAGTCAATATTATTTTGACTGTCTACATATCTCAGACTCAAACTACTTTACCATTATATTTTAGTGGTTTCATCCCCCAATCGGATGGTGCTCGTGGCTTCAATCCTCAAGTAATTAGTACCTTATTTACAGGACATTTGCTGATGACGATCGCCTTTCAGCTCCCAGTTCTTAAACTATTGCAAAGATTGAGTCACGCTCGATCGTTAGTGATTTCTGGTGGCTTTTGGGTATTAGGTTTTAGCTGTATAACTATTACTGGAACGACTAATACTTATCAGCTAATCTGGGCGAGTTTAGGCTTGGGACTATTTGCACTCGCGATCGTTGCTTATACTCCCACGGCTTCAGCTCTAATTGCCGATCTCGCGCCATCTTCCTTGCGCGGTGTTTATACCTCGATTAATTCGCTATGTTGGGCAGTAGGTTACGCCATTGGGCCACCATTAGGCGGTTGGGCACTCGATCGATCGACCCAATTTGCTCACAATTTCTGGCTCGGTTTAGCTGCCACAGTCCCGATCGTTTGGGCGATCTTATGGTGGTTAGAAAAGTTAATTGGGGCTAGAGATTACAATAACTCTTGACAGAGAGTGAAGTTGGCAAGAGTGGGTTCTAAATCCCTAAATTTTGTTAAATTGGCTGAATTTGAACCTCTAAATCTTTACTGACAGTGATGATACTCTGCATCGGACAAGTTTGCCAATTACCTGCAAAGATCGGCTCAGATGCGAGGATGACTGAATCTGGATAATCGTTACTATTTTTAATCCAATATAGAGAAGGTACAGTCGCCCGATGAGCGAAGCGAGAAGCAATCAATCTCTCACCATCACTAATCACAATATTTGCAGAGATCGTTGTCCGCTCTGCTTCGACTAAATCGCGGAGAATCTGGAGAGTACGCCCAAGTGCGATTTCTAAGGGGAGTTCGGGATGAGTATGCAGTTCGTTAGAAAAGAGCGCGAAGATATGTTCCGAGTCGGTAGTACCATCGATCGCTTGATAAATATGATGCTGCAATTTGTCCCGAATCTGTCGATACAAACCAGAGCGGAACTTATCAATAAATCCGTTGTGAATAAATAATAATTTACCATCCTGAAACGGCTGACAATTACTCAAACTTACCGCTTGCCCTAAAGTTGCACTTCTGACATAGCTTAACATGCAGCCTGTTTCTACATATCTGCTCAGGTGAGGGAGATTGATATCAGTCCAGATGGGCTGAGTATGTTTGTAAATAAACGGATCGGTGGATCGATCGGGATGATACCACCCAATCCCAAAACCATCAGCATTAATTACCCCTGCGGTCATTTCACGGGGTTGATAACTTTGGACGATGAGGGAATGTTCTGGTTGAGCGATTAATCGATCGAGTGATTGGGGGATACCCTGATAAGCAAGCAGACGACACATTGCGGGTGAGGGGAGAGATGGGAGCCAAAAGTGTTCTAGGGGAAACCCCATAGAGCATCTTTTCAAGACTGGTTTTGGGAGGTAGGGGCGGGTTTGTACGATAGATTGCGTTTAACAAAGAGTAGGGGTTTAAATCCCCCACTCTAAAAACCCAATTATCAATTATCAATTATCAATTATCAATTAATTTAAAACTCGCCCTCTCCTGACGATGTGCTGACAAAAAAGGTAGGTATCGGTACCTACCTTTGTTTTTAGTATGAGTTAAACAATAATTATGGAGCTAGGGCATTACCTCTGAGGAGACTACCGATCGTTTTGGCAGTAATTTTTAGTTGGGTGATTGGGTTCGCAGGTACTACCGTTTTGTAGAGATAGCTATCAAAGGTGAGCTTCTGAACATCCAAATCTCCACACATTTCGACGAAAGCTTCGCGAGTGGCATCGGAACGGTAAAATACACGTTGAAGGATATCCAATACCGTGTAAGTCAAGCCGTAAGCTTTATCCCACTTCTTGATATATACCTTCAGATCGGCTTCTGTGGGGATTTTTGCGCCTTGTTCGGAACGTTCGACGATGACTTCAGCACACATCCGTCCAGATTTGGCAGCAAAGTAGATCCCTTCACCAGAGGACTTGGTGACATAACCAGCCGCATCACCGACTAAGGCACAACGACCGACTACCCGCCGTGGACGGGGATGTTCGGGGATGGGGTGAGCTTCGACTTTGATAATTGTGCCGCCTTCTAGCTTCTTGGCAGCCCGTTTGCGAATTCCGGCTTGCAATTGCTTAATTGAGGCCTTGTGTACCTTCATTGTCCCAGTACCGACCGCTACGTGGTCGTGTTTGGGGAATACCCAAGCATAGAAATCAGTAGAGACATCATCACCTACATACATCTCAGCGAGACTATGGTAGTAAGCCATCTTATCTTCTGGGAGTTTGATCCGCTCTTGGAATGCGATCGCATAATTGTAGTCTCCAGCATCCATCGCTTTGGCGACGCGGGAATTGGCACCATCGGCACCGATGACTAGATCGACTTTGAGAGTTTTTGCTTCCCCTTCGAGGCTGCCATTGGCATGATCCGCATAGTGGAGGACATAAGGATCTGTAGTGTTGAGTCCGGGCATTTCCAATTTATGGACGGTACCATTAATCAGCTTGGCACCTAGTTTAGCTGCTCGATCGCGTAAGAATCCATCCAAGATTTCCCGCCGACACATGCCGATATATTCCCCAGGCTTGAGGGTTTGACCGATATCGACTTCGATATTAGAAGGTGAAATCATCTTCATCTGCCGCACCTGGCGATCGATAATCTCTGGCGGCAAGTCAAATTCACTCACCATACATAGAGGTATCGCTCCACCACAAGGCTTGGCGTTATCTAATTTGCGTTCAAATAAATAAGTTTCAATTCCAGCTTTCGCTAGGACTTCCGCAGCGGAAGAACCCGCTGGACCAGAACCGACAACAGCAACCCGTAGTACCACAGCTATATCTCTTTTATGATTTGTGCTTACACTGATGGATGTTAGCACGGACTTTCCTGGCGATCGCTCGAAACCCCACCCAGTCTGTCAGAATTGAAATATTCCTTTATATAACGACATATTTGGCTCGGTGGGATGTCGATATGTCTAGCTAGGTGAATGTAGGGTGTGTTAGGCATCAGCCGTAACGCACCAATGTTGTGAGAAGTCTCACAACTCCTCTCCCCTCAGACTTTTACAGAGGATCTATTTATTTAGCTAGCCAATCCCACTAATGACTGGATGGAAGTAGAAAGAAAATCCTAACACTACATATGCTGCTAGAAGTAGAGAACCTTCCAACCAATTCGATCGACCATCAGAACTGATCGAATTAGCAATTAAGACTGAGACGGCGACGGCGACTAACTCAAATGGATTAAAATTTAAGTCCATTGGTTTGCCCATAATATAACCAGCCAAAACTAAGACTGGTGCAACAAATAGGGCGATTTGTAAACTCGAACCCAAAGCAACAGATACAGATAAATCCATTTTATCCTTCATGGCAACCGTTACGGCTGTGGCGTGTTCGGCGGCATTACCAATAATCGGCACCAAAATCACCCCAGTAAATAAGGCTGTCAAACCTAACTCCTTGGTAGCGACTTCTAGGGTAGAAACGAGAAATTCTGATTCGACTGCAACTAATAGAGTACAGCCTAACAATACCGAAATCCACAGCGGTAAATTAACTTCGCCGTGGTCGTTGTCACCATCAAGATTGGATTGCGATAATTCTTCAGAATCCAGCTCGGCTAAATCTAAATCGTAGAGATAAGTGTGAGTTTTCATCGAAAATAGTAACGTCAAACCGTAAACGCCGATTAAAACGATCGATACTGCGATCGATAGTTTCTGCACAGCAGCAGCATCAATCCCCGTCGAGGTATAATCCACCGCCGTCGGTAATAACATTGCAATTACAGCTAGATTGAGACTCGAAGCATTGACTCGTGCCACAATGGGCTGAAATGTCTGTTCCTTATATTTCAACCCGCCTAGCAGCATCGAAAACCCCATTACCAGCAATAAGTTACCAATAATCGAACCTGTGATACTTGCTTTGACGACATCAATTAAGCCCGCATTTAAAGCAACTAAAGCAATAATCAGTTCGGTAGCATTCCCAAAAGTGGCATTTAATAAGCCACCCAGCGCGGGGCCGAGGACGACGGCGATTTCTTCGGTTGCTGTGCCCATCCATGCCGCCAGCGGGATAATTGCTAGCGCAGAAGTGATAAATATAATCGGCTCACTCCAATGTAAAAAGTGTCCCGCGATCGAAACGGGGATAAATAGTAGTAAAACGGAAAGAATATTGGTGAGACTGAGCATAGACGCTTATATTTATACACTGTCTCTCTAGCGTACCCGATCCATTCCACTGACTTTTCACCAGATCGTAGTTAAAGTTTCAATTACAACCAGTAGCAATCTCTCCACGCGAATCTAACACTGAACTTTAGCTACATCGAGCTGAGTTACCATGTCGCCTGTGAGACTAAATGCGCGAATCTCACTAATTTTGACAGGGACAACTTTACCGCGTAGCTCATCAATATCACCATTAAAGAAAGTGAGTCGATTACCGCCCGTTCTGCCTAACACTTGAGCAGGATTTTTGGTATTGCGTTCTTCTACTAGGACAGATTCTACTCGATCGAGATAACGTTGCGATCGCTCGATCGCGGTTTGGGAAACTAGATGATTGATCCGCTGCAACCTGTCGAGTTTGACTTCCTCGCTGAGTTGATTTGTCCACACCGCCGCAGGAGTATTCGGACGCGGTGAGTAAGCCGCTGTATTTACCATATCGAAGCCGATATCAGAGATTAATGTCAGCGTACTTTCAAACTGTTGCTCGGTTTCGCCTGGAAATCCCACGATCGCATCACCACTAATCGATGCGTCTGGCATATACTTACGGATGGTATCGACGATCCGCCGATATTTTTCGTGAGTATAACCCCGTGACATCTGTTTCAAGATCTCGTTATCTCCCGACTGAAATGGGACGTGGAAATGTTCGCAGACTTTGGGTAACTCAGTACAAGCTTTGATTAACCGCTCGGTAAAGTAGCGGGGGTGACTGGTAGCAAACCGAATCCGCTCGATCCCTTCAATGTCGTGAATATAGTAGAGTAAATCTGTCAATGTGTGCAAATGACGACCTTCAGCAGTTGCTCCAGGTAAATCTCGCCCATAAGCATCGATATTTTGACCGAGTAAGGTGACTTCCTTATACCCTTGACGTGCTAGCTCTTTAATTTCAGTCCGAATGGCTTCAGGCGTGCGCGACTGCTCGACACCGCGCACATTTGGCACGACACAATAAGTACAGCGTTCGTTACAACCGTAGATGACATTTACCCAAGCAGTTACATTACTGTCGCGACGCGGTTTGGTGATGTCTTCAATAATGTGAATCGGTTCGGTGGCGACTACCTGAGAGCCAGCAAATACTTGCTGTAAGAGGTCTTCGAGGCGATTTGCGTGTTGTGGCCCCATAATCAGATCCAGTTCGGGAATGCGGCGGAGCAAGGCTTCTCCTTCTTGCTGGGCAACGCATCCTGCCATAATTAAAATCAGATCGGGGTTGTCTTTTTTCCGTCGGGTTTGTTTCCCTAAATAAGAGTAAACTTTTTGTTCGGCAAGATCGCGAATCGTGCAGGTATTGTAGAGTACCAGATCCGATGTGAAAGGATCGTCCGACCATTGAAATCCCATGTCTTCTAGTATCCCACCCATCCGCTCGGAATCAGCTTTGTTCATCTGACAGCCAAATGTGGTGATGTGATAGCTTCGATTTGCGGGAGTCATGATTTAGGGAATAGGGGAATAAGGTGATGAGAACAGTTCAGCGATTGTAATCGCCGCTACTGATGTAAAGTCCGGTTGTTGCCGCGAGCGGCAACCTGCCGACACGGACTAGTCAGAAAACGTCCTAATGACTTTGGCTACTGTTATAGTGGCAGCCAGTGAGGATATATTATAGTCGATCGAATCTGTCATCGGTTCTGGGTCGGATTTTTCGGGGGTAAATTACCAAAACGCAGGTGTTTAAAGCCCCACACTCAAAACAACGCTTGCAACTGTCAACTGTCAACTGTTTACCGTGTTTGGGGTAAGCGAGCACAAGTAAGCATCCAAGATCGTCAACTATTTCTAATCTTGATTTCCTCATCCTTACTCATGGCAATAATTGGACAATCCTGGCAAAAGTTGACGATTTTATTAGTTATGTTCGGTGTGATTGCGGAACCTGGCTGGAGTGATGTGTCCTCATCCTCAGATCCACTGTATTCAGAGCCTTTTTGCTTGAGAATATTTGAAGAAGTTGTCGAACAGGCTCGTTCTAGTAGTTGGCAGATTTCCGATCGAGATCGGCATATTCTCACCCAATGTCGGACGAAGTTTCCTCCTGCGGCAAATGCTCAGATCCCTCTTCCCAAGGCTGCTGAGTGTATGTATATAGTCCAAACCCTCGTTCAAGGTGGATTGAGTAAAGTCAAAGAAATTGAGTTGCCAGAAGAGCGGATGAGATCGCTCGAAAGATGTGATGAGGTAATTAAATACTATTTTCTCACATCAGACAACATGCTACCAACATTAAAGCCTAAAGATCGAGTGGTCGTTGACAAAACTATTTATAAATCTCAAGCACCGCAGCGAGGGGACGTAATTGTCTTCAATCCTAATCATACTCTTCAACCGGAAACACCTCAAGCACCATTGACGAAACGAGCGATCGGATTACCTGGCGAAACAGTTAAGACCGAAAACGGTAGAGTTTACATCGATGGTAAACTCTACCGTGAAGATTATATTATTCGATCGAACACCGCTATGAATAAATTAATTATGGTGCCCGATCGGAGCTATTTTGTCATCGGTGATAATCGCACTAATCCTGATGGAAATATTATCACTCGTGAGGCGATTGTCGGTAAAGTAATTTGGCATTTTAGTAACAAATAATTTTAAGGATTAGAATGTAGAGATCGAAAGATAAATCTCACGTCGATTATCTAACTATTCGTTTGGATTCCATGAACTAAATTATCTAGTAAAGATTCAATTTGTTGCATCGCCTGTTGAGTTTCTTGTGGGTGGGTAGCATTTAAACTACCTAATTGATGCTTTAATGTATTAATATGGTCTTGTAATGGTTGAATTATCTGTCCGTATAAGTCAACTTTAGCAACCAGTTCGATCGATACCTGTTTGGTGATTCGATGTTGGTGTTCGAGTGCTTCTACCTGTTTAAAATCATGTAGATAAGCTTCGACTTGTTGTTCTATTTTGGCTTTAGTTTGTTCGATCGTCGCCCGTAGGTTGTGTACCTTTGTTTCGCTCTGAGTTAGTTCTAAATGTTGCTGTTGTGATTGATTTTCTAATATCTGTAGGATCGCTGCCCATTCAATTTGCGATCGATCTACTCCTGCTGGTGAATGACCTTGACGTTGGCGCAAGATTCGATTGTGGATTTGTAGAAAAGCTTGGCGTTCCCGCATGGTTTGGCGTTGACCATCCAGAGTATGGTCGAGCATATTGTAGCCATCTTGTTCGTCAGCGAGATCGGCTTCTAGTTTAAATGTATCAAACTCATTCGCAACTAGAATTGCTTGGCGAAGTTCATCGATCGCCTGTTGTTTTTCTTGAAGTTCTTCCTCTTCTAGGTGGATAAAATGCACCGCTCGCTCTGCTTCTGTTTGGAGATTTTCGACAATTGTTTGTAATTCACCAATTGGCATTGTTTCCAACTGTTCGAGGTCAATTTGAATATCCCCAACATCGGTACCACCTTTAGACATCAGACAAATCTTCTGATAGTTTTCCCGTTCGAGATCGATGCGAACGGTGAGGCGTTGGACGTATTCTTGCTGCAAACTGAGAGTATGTTGCTGGACTTCCCAATCTGTTTGAGTTTGTTCGAGCGCAGTTTGCAATTCTTGAAGTTGCTGCTTCGATCGATCGATTTCTTGTTGTTGACGATTGACTTCTACTTGAGTTTCGATAACTTGTTGCTGTTGGAGATTGAACTGCTCCCAATGTCCATTGAGCAGATCCTGCTGAATTTCAATTGCGGTAACAGTAGTTGCGAGTTGATGAGGATCGAATGTGCCAGAAGTACCACCCAACTGATAAACAGCCGCGCGAATTTGGGCAACTTGCTCCTGGCTCACAGATCCACCCAGCGATTGTTGTTGGATGTCGAGACTGTGCTCTTTTTCCCGCAATTGTTCCCATTGAGCTGCTAGCTCTTGGCGCGATTGCTCGTGTTGCCCTAGTGTGGCTTCTAAAGCTTGTGCCTCTTGTGTCAACCTGTCGAGTTCGGCGCGGGTGTGTTCTAAGTCCTCTTCGCGCCCATAAATCTCTTCCTGACGCAATTGTAATTGTTGACTTTGGAGACTCAGGGATTGCCGCCAGCTTTCAATTTCGTCAGCCTCTTTTTTATATTTTTCAATTTGCCGCGACAGATTTTGGAGAATGCCCACCAAATGTTTACCAGCATCCCGTACTGACGACTGAATCTGACGATTGGCATTCATTTCGATCAATAGCAACACGCCCGGATTATAGCTACCAGCGTCATCAGGAGCCGTGATTAGCTCTTCCCCAGGAATAGCACTCCAATTCTGTTCGGTACGCTGACACGCCAATAATTTGAGTTCGGGCTTACTTCTACCGCCAATATTAAACCCAGATTTTGGCTTTTGGACTTCGGCTAGATACAACACGTTAATATTCCCTTGTCTTATATAAATAAATTTAGGTTTTTGCTGAGCATCCAGAATTGAATAAGTTAATCCATATTATAAATCTGAGCCAACAGACAGTTGCCGCTTTGGTTATATTACGCAAAAACAACTGTGGTGGGGACATCATCGACATCCCCCAAATAGTGAATTTCGCTCATCAGATGAGGCTAGATTGCCCAGATGGGCGATCGATCGACAGGTGACGACAGTAGACGAGCCAACAATTGTTGCTCCATGTTCGCCTCTGACACCATGTCTGTGATTTTCTTGTCAATGGGATGAGTCAAATTAAGCTTTGTGTCAAATAGAGTGTCATCACTAACAACTATATATACATCCACTCCCAACTGCTATCAGCACAAAACCAAACTAAATTTTTGAGCGATCTTGGAGATAATGCAACAAACTAGTCAATGTGTGGGAAAACTGAATGTAGCGGACATAATTATCGATCGATACCCGACGACGGACGATCTGTGCAAATTGCTCAGTAGCGTCATCTCGATCGATCGATGCTGCCTTGACAGGTTGGCGATTTGCCTGCTGTAGATTGAGATAAGTATTAGCGATGAACCCCAAGGATGTTTAGAGATCGCCTGTTGCCTTTGTTTACTGTCTTAGTTTCCATCCACCTCATTGATTAGTAGATATATGAAAACAGTTCTAGTTGTGGATGATAGTACCGCTCAGCGGGAAATGATCAAAGAGCTACTCCAAGCTAGTGGGATGACAGTAAATGTCGCCATGGACGGCGAACAGGCTGTCGCAGTTGCACTGGAGATTATCCCAGATATTGTGGTGCTCGATGTAGTCATGCCCAAGATGAATGGTTATGAAGTTTGTCGAAAGCTCAAATCCAATCCCAAAACTCAAGATGTCCCCGTGATTTTGTGTAGTTCCAAAAGTGAAGCTTTTGATAAACATTGGGGAATGCGCCAAGGTGCAGACGCTTATGTCTGCAAACCTTTCGAGCCAGTAGAATTGCTGAGTACAATCAAACAATTATTGCGAAATTAGGATAGGGCTGATGGTTCTCAATTTAGATTTTCTCACTGGTGATGATGCTCCCAACACTAACGATCTGAGTGTGGGGAGCCGAGATGGCGAGTTGTGCTTACGCTTCGATGTCCCCTCAGGTAATGAATTTGGGCTGATTGCTTCTGGTGTCCGAGAGGTGATGTCAGTTTATGTCGATCGGATCGCGCCAATTCCCAATGCTTCACCTTTTTTCCTCGGCACATATAATTGGCGGGGGCAAGTGATTTGGGTAGCGGATCTCGGACAATTTCTAGGAGATCGGGTATCGATCGATCCCAATCAAACTGAAGTTTCGGTACTGATTGTAGAAGACCAAGAATTGGTGATGGGTTTTGCAGTTCACACAGTTGCAAATACAGAATGGTTGGATATCAGCCAAATGCTTCCTCCCGATCTCGATATTCCTACAGCGATGAATAGTTTTATCAAGGGAGTTTACCCAACGACAGGATCTGCGTCAGGACTGAAATTATTAGATCGAGTCGCGATTCTGCGCTCTTCTCAATGGACTATTTAACAGTTTTTAGTTAATGCTTAATAGTTTAATTGAAAAATGACCTTTATACTTTGATAATTCTTCAGTTTAGACGGATATTAAGTGAATGAGCATTATAAAATACATAATTTATAAAATTAGCCAGTCGTAGACACAGAAAAACAATGATTTCCAATCAAGATTACACTCAAGAATATACTCAAGACTATCAATTAGCAGAAGCTGCTTATTTGCAAGGCAACTATGAAAAAGCTGCATCAATTATTGATACTCTAGTTAATAAATTTCATGATGACCCTAGTGTCCGACTACTGCGAGGACACATTTATTGTTATGGCTTGTACCAATATGAAATCGGCAAAAAGGAGTATGAATACGTATTAAGTATTTCCAGCGATCCTGAATTTCTCCAGTTTGCGAATAGTGGATTAGAATATGCTAATTCGTGTCTGAACCAGATGAGCGATCGCCCCCAGGAGCAATTCGATCGAGGTGATTCGGGCGGACATTATCGCGAGACTAATGCAGATTCAGCCGAGTTACTAACTTGGCGACAACCAGAAGATCTCACCGCTGATGAAGATTTCGATCTGGCAGCTCTCAATTTTAATGTAGACATGTCGGGACAACTTTTTCCGAGCCAATCTACAGACTTTTTCTCGATCGATCCTAGTGCGATCGGCAAGAAGCCACAAGTAGCAACGGGATTCTACAATAACGAACAAGAAACTCTCACAGATGCTTTTGCCTTTGGATATAGTGAGGAGGACAAACGACGTGAAGATCCTCGTAATCAGCCGCATGACTTACCGCTAACAGCAACATCTGAAGCGGCGGACGATACAGGATTTTTCAATGTTTCACCAGCCGCCCGTCGCGCTTTTGCTACCTTCGATCCAGATCGTGTCTCCACATTTGAAAGTGCAGAGCAGCAAGACGCAATCGCAGCTCAAACACCCCAGATCGAGCCTCAAGCCGATCGAGATGATCGGTTAGATTTAGCCAATCGTCCGACGATGATTTTCGCCAATCACAGTCCAGAGCAGATCGCTAACCAGAACGAACAAAATCCTCAGCAAATTGACTTTTCTGTTGAAGATATCTCGGATGCTCTTAATGAAATTAGTGGTACGCTGCCTATGGCGTGGCCCCCCACAGGTCAGTCATCCGAACAGCTCAACTGGATGAACGATAATAACTTCAATAGCGATCTCCAAAGTAGGCTCGATGGCAATCTTGACGATCTCGATGCCGATGACTCGGAAGGTTTTGATGTCGCACCAGCTTTGAAACCACAAACAGTCAATCCCGTCGCGGCTAATGCCCTCGAATCAATGTCTAACCGACAGTTTGGGCCGATAAATACCGAACTATCATCATTCGATCGGGATGCACAGCAGTCGGGATTTTTCGATCTGCCTGACGATTTTCTCGGACAGCCAGCACCATCCTCGATAGATGTGCCTAAGTCTTCGGGGATGTTTGATGATAGTTCGACATTTATCAATGGGGTATCGATCTCTGGGATCAAAAGTCAACCGCCTGGAGGTATGAGTAGTCTCTATCGTGAGGAGAGTTCCCTGATGACGAATATTCCGCCCGCAAAAGGTGTATTTGCACCGTTTGAAAATGCCTCATTTCAGAAGAAGCAGTGGCTGATTTCTGGTGCGGCTGGACTAGGTGCGGCGGTCGCGATCGCTGGAGTGACATTTGTTACCAGTCTAACGCTCGATCGTAAAGATGAAGCCGCCCGTGCGCCACTACAACGCACTGGCGCAATGATGATGGTACTAGGTGGTTTGGCTAGTTTTGGGATTACCAGAATTCTCACTGGTAAATATACCAAGCAGGTGAGCAAGAGCGTCAGAGACTTGCAATCCAATTTTGAGCAAGTGGCTCAGGGGAATATGGCTGCCCGCGCAACTGTATCTTCTCAAGATGAATTGGGTCTGTTGTCTTCATCCTTCAACTACATGTTGCAATCTGTGGTGACTAGCAACTCTGAAGCCCAGCGCAAGGCACGGGAGATGGAACTCGCCAAAGATGAACTCCAACGTCAAGTAATCCGCCTCCTCGATGATGTAGAGGGTGCCGCGCGGGGAGATCTGACGGTCAAAGCTGAAGTCACCGCCGACGTGCTCGGTGCGGTTGCCGACTCATTTAACTTGACGATCGATAGTCTCAGACAGATCGTGCAACAGGTACAAGTTGCCGCAGTTCAGGTCAACCAAAGTTCGACCGAAAGTGAAGCATTTGCCCGACGGTTATCTTCGGACGCGCTCAGTCAAGCTGAAGAACTCGCTGTAACTGTGAACTCCGTCCAAATGATGACTGCCTCGATCAAACGGGTAGCCGAAAGTGCGCGGGAATCAGAAGAAGTAGCGCGGACGGCATCGGCGACCGCCCTTAGAGGTGGTGAAGCGGTAGAACGGACGGTAGCAGGTATTCAAGAGATTCGCGAAACAGTAGCAGAAAGTACTCGAAAAGTCAAGCGTCTGGCAGAGTCTTCTCAACAAATTTCGCAAATCGTCTCGGTAATTTCCCAAATTGCATCACGTACCAACTTACTCGCGCTCAATGCCAGTATCGAAGCAGCTAGAGCGGGAGAATCGGGTAAAGGATTTGCGATCGTTGCTGATGAAGTCCGACAGCTAGCCGACAGAAGTGCTAAAGCTCTCAAAGAAATCGAGCATATCGTACTCCAAATCCAAAGTGAAACGGGTTCGGTAATGGCAGCGATGGAACAGGGGACACAACAAGTTATCCAGGGTACCAAACTGGCAGAACAAGCCAAGCGATCGCTCGATGACATCATTCAAGTATCCAATCGGATCGATGCACTAGTGCGATCGATTACCTCAGATACGATCGAGCAACGTGAAACTTCCAAAGCAGTAACAGAAGTCATGCAGTCAGTCGAAATCCAAGCCCAGTCAACTTCCCAAGAAGCTCAGAAGGTATCTTCATCCCTCGAAAATCTAGTTGTCGTCGCGCGGAACTTGCTCACTTATGTCGAGCGATTCAAAGTTGAGTAAGAGGGTAGAGGGTAGAGGGTAGAGGGTAGATCTTGGTTTCTAACTCAGATGTACAACCTTTCGACCCCCTACTTTCTAACCAAACTATTCACGGTTCTTCGCCATCTACCCCCTACCCTCTACCATCTACCCCCTACCCTCTACCCTCTACCCCCTACTATGGAACACGATCGCATCCTGGGCTACTTTTTAGAAGAAGCTAGCGAACACTTACACACGATCGAGCAAGGCTTACGCAAACTGCCAGAAACACTCAGACAGCCGACGATGATTCGCGAACTGTTTCGAGCGGCACATTCGATCAAAGGTAGTGCTGCTATGCTCGGGCTGCTTGAAGTTCAACAGATTGGCAACCAATTTGAAGCCAACTTCAAACTACTCAAAGAACAGCCCCAAATTGAGGTAGATAACCACCTCCAATCGCTATTTTTAGCAAGCTTTAGTTTTTTAAAAGCAGGGATCGAGCGCGTGCGGGAATCTAGCGATCCTTACCGCCTAGATCCGGCTGCTGCCGATCCGATTGGCGATCCGGTATTTGCCCAACTCCGAGCCTATCTCCAAGACTTACTCGCTACTGCAAATCCAACAGCAGCACCAACCCGCGAACGAGATCGGACTCAAGATCCGGCGGTAGAACAGGTTTTCGGAGAATATGTTACCAGTAAATTAGATGAAATTATCGGTCTGTGCTTACAGCCAGATCGACCAGAAATCCGCACCCAAATCCAGCAAATTTGTCAAAAATTGGGGAATCTGGGCGAAAATTTTGACTTCCTAGAATGGACAAATCTGTTTACAGCTTGTCGATTGGCGATCGCTAATCCAGCTAATTTTCTTCCCCAACTCGGCGAAAGTATTAGTATCGCTGTCAAACAAGCGCAAATTCTCATCATGACTCATCGTCATCAAGACATCGGGATCACACCCGATCTAGAAGCGTCGATCGACTTTCAAAATCGGAGCTTCAGTGGCAATCTAGTTGCTGGTAACAATATCGTTCAAGCTCCCAGCCAAAAACTCCCCGATTTATTATCCATTAACGATCGATTAGAACCCATTAACTTCGATCGCCCTGACGATTTAGCAGGTTTGTTTGCCATCCCAAATGTAGAATTCGATCCGGATGCGATGGAATTGAACGAGTTTATGAACCTACTCAGCGATGAGATGCCCACTGAGGGGATTTGGATGCAGGATGATGATTTCCTTGGTGGTGAACCCTTATTAGCTTTGGGTGAGACACTCACGGCTACATCTTCCTCACAAATCTTTGCACCAGTTGCTCCACCAAATGTCGATCCTGCTTCAGATCTTGCGCTGGCAATCGAGCAAGTCAACGTTGGCGGGGACGAGCGACAAGTAGAGGTAAGTGAATATGATGAGGAAACATTTTATACTCCCGATCTTGACGGCATCGACGATCTAGAAATTGCCAATTTCTGGAGCGATCCTCAATTATCACCCCCCCAACCTCCAGATGCAAATCTAGATTTGCTCGATCTTGAGGATTACCAACTTCAACCCGATTTAGGTGCAGCTTTTGAATTAGATGTCCCTGCACCAGCTTTTAGTTTAGATCCTCCCCTTAGCGGACTATTTCCGACGATCGCACCACCTGAAAATTGGCAGCAATTAGAGGAGTCACCGCTATCTAGTCAAGTAGTCCCACCAGTGGCATCAATTGTTGAGGCGACTGGTAATGATTTGGACTTGAATGGATTGTCACCAGCTCAGACAATCATCGGCAATGCCCCAGGGACTGAGATTGAATCGATCTCGGAGCCTCTCCAGAGGGGAATCGATCCTCAGGTAACTAATGACATTGCCGCAGCGACTTCAGATCTACTCTGGTTGGAAGAATTAAGTAGTAGTAAACCAGAACTGGCGATCGCTGACGCTCCAACTCCTCCTACATCAATAAGCTGGCTCGATAACTCAGTCGAACAGGATCTAGTTGATGATTTCGATGATTTGCAGTTAGATCTTCTCAGCGATAATCAGCCAGTTGGGGATTTATCGATCGGTGATGATTTTGTCGGATTAGATATCAATTCTCTCGGTATTAGTGGCGCAAGGCTAAACCCTGCTGTGGGCGAAGACTTTACAGAATTAGAGATTAGTTTTGGCAGTAATGATTCAGAAATAGGTGCAATCGATCGTGATTTGATGGACTTAGAGTTTAGTTTTAGCAGTAACGATTTAAATCTCGGCTCTACTGTCGATCGTGATTTGATGGATTTAGATTTCAGTTCTTTTGGCACTAATGATTTAGATCTCGGTGCGATCGATGGCAATCTAGAAGAATTAAATCTCAATCCGCTTGGTATTAGCAATCTAGAAATCAATTCATCACTCGATCGCGATTTATTAGATCTAGACTTCAATCTTAACAATAGTAATTCAGATGCAACTTCATTGGGCAATCTAGAATTAGATCTCAATCCACTTGATATTAGCGATCTAGACATCAATTTGTCACTCGATCGTCTAGAAGAATTAGATCTTAATCCTAGCAATTCAGACATAAATTCTTTACTCGATCGCAATGGAGAATTAAACCTCAATCCTCTTAATACCAGTAAGTCAGATGTCAGCTTATTCGAGCGTGATTTGTTAGATTTAGATCTAAATCCACTAAGTATTGGTGAATTAGAGTTTGATTCAGCACTCGATGGCGAACTAGGAGAATTAGATCTCAATCTGCTGGGTATTGGCGAATTAGCAATCAGCGTGACACTCGATGGCGAACTAGGAGAATTAGATCTCAATCCTTCGATCGTTAGCGATCTAGAAATCAACTCTGACGAGCGTAATTTTGCAGATTTAGATTTAGATTTCGAGCGGCAAAATGGCAATAATTTTGCAGACTTAGATCTAGACTTCCTTAGTTCCGATTCAGATGTCAACCTATTTGCCAGTGATGATTTCGGAGGATTAGATCTGGATTTTCCTAATGAAATCGAACCAGATTCAGCTAGCATCGCTAGTGCAACACCAGCAGAGCGCGTACCATTCAACCTCAATCTGCTGGAGGTTGAGGTAGATCCAATTGAACGACTAGTAGAGATCTCACCTACTAATAACGATCCGATCGATTTCAATCTAGATATTTTTAGTATCGACGATTTAGGTTTGGGATCGTCTGTTAGTGATGATTTTGCCGATTTAGATTTCAACTTTGATGGACTTAGTGCAGTTACTAGTGATGAATCTATCGATTTTGGCAATATATCGATCGAACCTGAATCGAACCTGATAGATGCAGTCGATTTAGATGCACTCTTGGGGGTTGCCAGCAGTGCTGATGATGCCGCCCTAACTGAAGCAGGGCAATTCGACGATCTCGACGCGCTGATGGCAGCGGTACCAACAACCGATCTAGCCGCCAATCTCGACGACATCCTGGGGGAAACCGCCCTCACAGAAACAGAGAATCGCTCGTTGGAGACACTACCGAGCGTCAATCCACCCGCACCCAACACCGCCCAGAAGTCCCCAGCTCGACGAGCGAAACAATCCCGAACATTCGAGCAAACGATGCGGGTGTCAGTCAGACATTTAAACAACCTCAATAACTTAGTCGGGGAACTAGTAGTCAACCGGAATACATTAGAGCAAGATCAAAATCGGATGCGCCAGTTTGTCGAAAAACTGCTCTCAGAAGTCCAAAAGCTCAATGAAGTCGGTAAGCGGATGCAGGATCTCTACGAGCGATCGTTGATGGAAAATTCCCTCATCGCCAGTCGTCAGCAATCTAAACCCGCGCCAAATCTTCAACTGGGCAGTGAAGATATAGCCGCCACTGGTACATCGATCGAATACGATCCGCTGGAGATGGATCGATTTACCCCCATTCACATGCTATCCCAAAAAATGATCGAGTTGACGGTACGGGTGCGCGAGTCCACTGCGGATATTGAATTCGTCGTCGATGGTAGTACCGAAGTCACCCGTACCCTGCGGCAGATCACCGGACAACTTCAAGAAGATTTGACCAAATCGCGAATGCTGCCCTTTGCTCAGACAGCCGACAGACTACAGCGTGGCGTGCGAGATAATGGTCTCAAATATGGCAAACAAATCGAACTCAGCGTCGAAGGACGCGATACTCTCATCGATAAAGTAATTCTCGAAAGTCTCGCCGATCCGTTAATTCATATGGTGAATAACGCGATCGCTCACGGGATTGAATCGACAGAAACTAGACTGGCTGTCGGTAAATCCAGCGAAGGGAAAATTACGATTCGCGCCATCCATCAAGGGAACCAAACCATTATCTCAATTTCAGATGATGGCGCGGGCATCGATACCGAACGAGTTAAAGCCAAAGCGATCGAAAAGGGAATTATTACCGCCCAACAAGCGGCAACAATGTCTAAGACAGAAGCTTACGATCTCCTCTTCTTACCTAGCTTCTCCACTAAAGATGAGGCTGATGAATTATCAGGGCGGGGCGTAGGGATGGACGTTGTGCGGACTAGTATTACCGAAATTCGGGGAACTATTACCACTGAATCTCAACTCGGAGTCGGTACTACTTTCACAATCCGGCTACCACTGGCACTCAGTATCGCCAAAGCTTTGATCGCTGTCAATAACAAGCGTAATATCGCCTTTCCGATGGACGGGATTGAAGATACTCAAGATGTCAGCCCCGAAAAGATCCAGATGAATAGTGAGGGTAAACAGTGTATTTTCTGGCGCGATGAACTGATGCCCTTCACACCGCTATCCGATTTACTGAAATTCAATCGTCCACTAGCTCGCAACAACTTTTATACCACTACTGAAGATGATAGCGATCTGGTTTCAATCCTAATCCTCCGCAGCGATGGCAATCTCACCGCCGTTCAAGTAGACAAAATCACTGGCGACCAAGAAATCGTCATCAAACCCTTGCAAGGTCCAGCTTCCAAACCACTGGGGATTGCTGGAGCCACAGTAATGGGGGATGGTAGAATCATTCCGATCGCTGATGTGATGGAATTGATCGCCCTCGCTAAAGGTACGCTCTCTCGTCAGGTTTCGACTCAATGGGCATCTCAGATGACAATTCCGACTGTCGAAGTCCGCGAATCAATGGTACTCATAGTAGATGACTCCATCACCGTCCGAGAATTGCTCTCATTGACCTTCAAACGGGCTGGCTACCGTGTCGAACAAGCCCGCGATGGTCAGGAAGCCTGGGACAAGCTCCGAGCTGGTCTACCCTGCGATATCGTCTTCTGTGATATTGAGATGCCTCGGATGGATGGGCTAGAATTCCTCTCCCGCATTCAGAAAGATCCCGCCCTCATCAAAATACCTATTGCGATGCTAACTTCACGCGGTGGCGATCGTCACCGTCAGATTGCCGCCCAACTCGGTGCTAGTGGCTACTTTATCAAACCATACCTGGAAGAAGCTCTACTCGATGCCGCAAAACGGATGATCGAAGGGGAGGTATTGCAAATCGTTTAGCGCAGAGGGCGCGGAGATAATGGAGAAAGCAGCGGAAAGTGCGGGAACAGGGGTTTCCCCCGCTTGGGTTGGTTGCATGGTCAACTGGTTATTTCTCCCGACCAGTGGGAAACCCGACCGCACCATACGGTGGTACAGGCAAGTGGAGCACCTTTTCAAGACAGAGAGTCCATCGGTGAGGATCTCTGCTGATTAATTTTCCCCTCTAGTCCCCTCTCTGCGTTCTCTTCCCCCTCTGCGCCCTCTGCGTCTCTGTTTTTGCCTGTTTAACGGGCAATTTTTTTTGCTTAGATGGTACCGATTTATGATGACGATGCCAGAGATTTTTTAATAATATTGGCTTAGTTTTGCCCTTAGCGAATCGCTTGTATGTCGATACCAACCAATCACTACTATAGTGACTCATGGCACCTAATTCTAAACCGCAGAAGAGAGCGATATACACTGGAAGATTGCGCTCGATCGAGTGATGCAAGATGCCGATTAACTGTTGTCCGGTATATGTCTTAGCACCAGCTAATTGAGCTATGCCCAAATAAAATAAACCTACCAATCCCAACCATAAACTTAAATATAATATGCGTCCGATCGTCCCAATTATCGGCCCATGCGACCAGATCGATCGATGTTTAATTGCCTGCTGATACGGTCGCCACAACCACCGCAATTTACCCCAGCGTTTGTAATGAAAGGAGTATAAATCTAAATCGGGGCCAAAAATCAACCCACTCACTAGAAATCCACTCGACACCCAAAATGCTAAATCCGCACGGGAAGTCGTCAACAGTGTTCCTCCCGCAATTATAGGTAAACTCCACAGAGTCACTCGATCGTGTGTACGTCCAGATGGCAAGGTTAATTAGTTGATAGTCGATCGTTGATAGTTGATAGTTATAAATATAAGTTGATGTAGGGTGTGTTGGGCTGCTGCCGTAACGCACCAATGTTTAATACCAGGGATCTAATTTAGGATTGCTATAGTTGATAGTTATAAATATAAGTGCCAACACAAGAGCAATTATACACTTCCGGTCGCTAATCTCCATTCACTACTTCTTCCCAGATGACAGAATCAAATCTTACTGACGAACAATATAAGCAGAAAATGCAGCGTCGGCAACAGGTACAAGCCGAGCGGATCGATCGATCGATCGACAAAAAAGGCTTGATTATTGTCAATACAGGGACGGGGAAAGGGAAAACTACCGCCGCGCTGGGGATGGTGCTACGATCGCTCGGACATGGCTATCGAGTCGCGATCGTCCAATTCATCAAAGGTGCCTGGGAACCAGCCGAGAAAGCTGTTCTAGAACGCTTTGGCGACCAATTAGTATTCCAGGCGATGGGGGAGGGTTTCACTTGGGATACTCAGGATCGCGATCGAGATATTGCCACCGCCGAACGTGCTTGGGAGCAAGCCTTGAGTTATATTATCGATCCCAACTATCAATTAGTATTACTAGACGAGATCAATATCGCTCTCAAGTTGGGCTATCTTAGTCCAGAAGTAGTAATTACCGGATTGGCTCAAAAACCCGAACTGTCTCACGTAATTCTGACGGGTAGAGGCGCACCCCAGAGTTTGATCGATGTCGCCGATCTTGTTACAGAAATGACGATGATTAAGCATCCTTTCCGAGAGCAAGGTGTCAAAGCACAACCTGGAATTGAATTTTAGGATTTGCTTTGCGCTGACTATTGATACAAATCGGCGATGAATTGATATAGTACTTTTTGGGCATTCACCGATCGGGTAGAGTCTTTGGTTGGATGAAATAATTCAGAAATCAGCGGTAAAACTTCTGTATCTAAAGCATCACGAAAAAGATCGATCGGTAAAATTAGTTGAGCTGCGTCGCGTAGGTCATGCAAGAATTCTAATTGAAAGCTTTCTGGGTTGGATCTGGCAAGTGCCAGCGGTTTAACCCAATAGCGAGAGGAGATTTCAATCGTATCTATTACCTCAGCAAATAAGTGTAAACGATCGCGGTGTATCTCCCGTGCTGAAGATTGGTCTTCGATCGATGGCGCATCGAGACAAACAATTCGAGCGGTTTTGACTTCGACTATTGGATATTTATCGTTCATTCGGACATATCTCTGTCTATATTAAACTACCACAAATCTTCTCTTCAGGCACGGTTCTCTACTAAGTAATGAGGATTTAATAATATCCACCGCCCTCGCCCTAACATTTCGTAGGGGCAATTCATGAATTGCCCCTACGAAATGAGGAATTGATATCGCCAGCGACTGTAGATGAAAGTAAAAACCATCAGTAACAAAATATCCTAAAATGGAATATGCCAAGATGCGATCGCATCATTAAATATCCCGCTAGGTCGCATTGCCTGAGTTGCTTTCTCCCGATCGGGATGATAGTAACCACCAATATCAACTGCTTGCCCCTGCGCTCCATTTAACTCAGCTAAAATCATCCCTTCATTCTCGCTCAGTTGTCGTGCCAACTCCGAAAATATTGCCTTGAGTCTGGGGTTTTTATCTTGCTCTGCTAAAGCTTGCGCCCAATACATTGCTAGATAGAAATGAGTACCACGATTGTCTAATTCATGGACTTTTGCTGAGGGAGATTTGGCGTTATCTAAATACTTACCACTTGCTCGATCGAGTGTTGCTGCCAAAATTAGCGCGTCTGGATTATTCGTCTTCTGTCCCAAATCCTCTAACGCCACCGCCAGAGCCAAGAATTCACCCAAGGAATCCCAGCGTAGATGTCCCTCGGTGAAGAACTGTTGGACGTGTTTGGGTGCAGAACCGCCCGCGCCTGTCTCAAATAAACCACCACCAGCTAGGAGCGGTACGATCGACAGCATCTTCGCACTCGTTCCCAGTTCTAGAATCGGAAATAAATCCGTCAAATAATCCCGCAATACATTTCCCGTGACGGAAATCACGTTTTTACCTGCTTTAATTCGATCGCAAGTAAAGCGCATCGCCGCTACAGGTGACATAATTTTAAGATCTAATCCCGTCGTATCATGGTTGCCTAAATATTCATCCACTTTCACAATCAAATTAGCATCATGAGCGCGATGCTCATCCAACCAAAAAATCGTCGGACAACCCGTCGCTCTCGCCCGATTTACCGCCAGTTTTACCCAATCCTGAATCGGTAAATCCTTTGTCTGACACATCCGCCAGATATCGCCCTGCTCCACCGAATGTTCCATCAATGTCGCTCCAGTGGCATCTACAACGCGCACCACGCCATCAGTAGGGATTTCAAAAGTTTTATCATGGGAACCATATTCTTCGGCTTTCTGCGCCATTAAGCCCACGTTGGCGACATTTCCCATCGTGGCTACATCAAAAGCTCCATGCTCTTGGCAGAAATTGATACACTCCTGATAAATTGTCGCATAACAGCGATCGGGTATCATCGCCTTCATATCGTGCGCTTGTCCATCCGCGCCCCACATTTTGCCAGATGTGCGAATTGCCGCCGCCATCGACGCATCAATAATTACGTCGCTAGGAACGTGGAGATTGGTAATTCCCTTGTCGGAATTAACCATCGCTAGCTGCGGACGACTGGTATAAACTGCTTGTAAGTCCGATTCGATCGCGTTTCGTTCGCCATCTGGTAACGATTGAATCTTGGCATATACATCGCCGATACCGTTATTCGGATTTACGCCCAATCGAGCGAAAGTAGCGGCGTATTTAGCAAACACATCTTGATAATAAACTGTGACAGCGTGCCCGAATAAAATCGGATCGGATATTTTCATCATCGTCGCCTTGACGTGGAGAGACAGCAACACATCATCCGCCTTCGCCGCGGCTATTTCTCGCTCGTAGAATGCTCGTAACGCCTTGACGCTCATCACTGCCGCATCGATGACTTCCCCCGCCGTTACCGCCGTCTTCGTCAATACAGTCACACCATCTGTTGTGACTAGCTCGATTTTGACTTCCCCCGCCTCAGCTATGACTACTGACTGTTCGCTCCCATAAAAATCCCCACTCTCCATGTGGGCAACGTGAGTCTGAGAATCTGCTACCCACGCGCCTACTCGATGGGGATTCTTTTGGGCGTATTCTTTCACCGCTGCTGCTACTCTGCGATCGGAATTTCCCTCGCGCAATACTGGATTCACCGCACTACCGATTATCTTGCCATACCGCGCCTTAATTTTTACTTCTTCCTCATTCTGCGGTTGGGCTGGATAGTCGGGAATATCGTACCCCTGCTCCTGCAATTCCGCAATCGCCGCTACCAATTGAGGTGTCGAAGCACTGATATTCGGCAGTTTGATAATATTAGCTGCTGGTGTCTGCGCTAGTTTGCCCAAGATCGCGAGGGCATCGGGTTGCTGTTGCTCCGCTTTCAACCGTTCGGGAAAAGTGGCAATAATCCGCCCAGCCAGCGAAATATCGCTCATCTCGATCGACACATTAGCAGTTTTGGTAAATGCTTGAACGATCGGTAAAAATGAATAAGTTGCCAAAGCCGGAGCTTCATCAGTAAAGGTGTAGACGATTTTCGAGGATTGGGCTGTCATGGCTCTTGTTTGTATGGTGCGGGAGCGTATCGCGGCGACTCCAAACCATTATTTTGACATCTCTGGGGGATTTGGTGGTAGCGTAGTTGGCGGAATAGAAAATCTGAACGTATTACCTCACTTTAAAAACGGGAATATTAAAGAGGTAGAATGAAATAATTCCTAATGACTAGACGCAATCGATACAGATTTTCCAATTACAGAAACAGCAATTTCAACTGGAGATCTATCTTACTCATTGCTTTCATTGGCGGTGGTGCTTTGGTTAATGCAAAAAACTTTTTCTACTTTGACAATGGTCAAGGCGGAAATGGTTGGAAAATCGGGTTATCAACAATTAGCGTCTTCAATGCTTACCCGTCGAGATCGCTGGCTGAAAATAGAGAACTGGCATTAATTTTAGTCAACCGAGATCGTCAGCTTAATGGATTGTCACCTTTGGTTGAAGACTTACTGCTTTCCCAAACCGCTCAGATCCATGCTCAGGATATGCTCACTCGACACTACTACGCTCACATAACACCAGAAGGCAAGACCCCTACGGATCGCTTTACCATATTGGGTGGACGAGGTGGGGTTGGTGAAAATATCATGCAAATGACTGGAGCAACTGGGATACAAATGAATTATAGGCTAATGGAACAGTTTCAAAAAAGCTGGATGTATAGCCAAGGGCATCGTGCAAACCTTCTAAAACCGGAGTATACGCGATTCGGTTACGGAATTGTGGCTGACTCACTCACTGGAAGTGTCTACGCAGTTCAGGATTTCTCCCTACCATAATAGAAAAGTAGTGTTGTCAACGATCGCCTCTTAAACTTAGACTGAGAAAGTATTTTAACCGAAAGTTAGCCCTAGCGATCGACTCAGTTAAAACTATGCTGGATTGAAATTGAGATCGCTCTTAATAATCGAGCGGTTCTCTGTCGATCTATTCATCATAAGACTACACCAGACTGAATTTGAGATCGCTTGACAAATCCTCTCCAATTGAGAGATATTTGGTGTATGCGAACAAACGTCATGAATTCATGCACCTAATCTCGATTACCAATCTCCGAGAAGATGCAGCACAGTATCCTGATGCTGACAGAGCGATTAGAAATTGGTTTAAAACGGTCGAGCAAGCCCAATGGCAAAATCTTGAAGAGGTTCGTCAATCTTTTAAAGATGCTGAAGCCGTTGGTAACTTCACTGTGTTCAATATCAAAGGAAATAACTATCGGTTAATAGTCGGCATAGATTACGATCGGCAGATTATCTATTACAAATATTTTCTAACTCATACTGACTATAGTAAGGACAAGTGGAAAAATGACCCTTATTTTTAACCGAGAGCAATATAAAGAGCTTTTGATAAAGTATCAGCCTAAAGTTATTGAAACAGAGGAAGAGTACCGACAGGCTCTAACGGTAGTCGAGTATTTTGTGTTTAAAAAAGACCGCACTCTAGAAGAAGTAGCACTTTACGACCTAGCAATAATATTGGTCACAGATTACGAATCTAAGACTTGTCCGATGGATGATTGGAGAACACAATCTCCAACCGAAATGTTGCAATATCTACTTGAAACCAGTGGTAAAAGGCAGTCAGATCTAGTTGGGATTATTGGATCTAGTGGAATTGTTTCTGAAGTCGTAAATGGTAAGAGAGCGATTAGCAAGTCACAAGCCAAAAAGCTTGGAGAAATATTTAAAGTTTCACCTAGTTTATTTATCTAGTTAGAGTATGAATCGATGCCAAATATAAATTTTAGATCTCAATCGATCGACTACTTACCATCTTTTAAGCACTAACCTGAACTTGTCCATCGACAACTCGAACAGAAAAATTCTGTAATTTCACAGTCGAATCGTCCAAACATTCGCCTGTCAACAGACTAAAATTTTGCTTGTAGATCGGTGATGCAACTTTGGGAATGCCATTGCGATCGCCGACAATACCTCTAGATAAAACGTATGCTTTACTAAAGGGATCGTAATTGTCGATCGCGTAGACATCCATCCCTTCACCTACTCTAAATACGGCGATTTGTTGCCCATTAACTAAGGCACAAACGCCTGTGTTTGGTAAAATTCGCTCTAGGGGACAGATCGTTGTCCATTGCTGGGTTGTTGGCTGAATTGATTCTGTTTTTGACATGAAATTTGTGATTTGTTAAAAAGCTTACCCTGCATCGACTAAGGGCAACCACAAGGGATTGCCCCTACCAAATTATTGTGCGGATTCTATGTCTGCGATGTTCTAACGATCGATCTCTAATAATTGTCGCTCGTGCTCAAACACAGGGCGATTTTGCCCGCGCTCTTCAACTAACACAATATTAGGATCGGGTGCATCACTGTTGACGAAGTGTTGGAAGCGTTGGAGTTTTACCGGATCTTTGAGGGTAGCATCCCACTCACAGGCGTAGGTGGCTACTTGATGCTCCATTTCTGCTTCTAATTCGGCTGCGATACCGAGGGAATCATGGATGATTACCTGTTGGAGGTATTCCATTCCGCCTTCAAGTTTATTAAACCATGTTGCTGTCCGCTCTAAGCGGTTGGCAGTACGGATGTAGAACATCAAGAACCTGTCAACATAGCGAATCAATGTCTCTTTATCTAAATCGCCAGCTAGGAGTTGGGCGTGTTGGGGTTTGATGCCGCCATTTCCGCACACATATAGGTTCCAGCCTTTTTCGGTGGCGATGATGCCAAAATCCTTGCTTTGAGCTTCCGCACATTCGCGGGTACAGCCAGAGACTGCGGATTTGAATTTATGTGGAGCACGAAGTCCACGATAGCGTAATTCTACCTCGATCGCGAGGCTGACCGAATCTTGTACCCCAAATCGACACCAGGTACTTCCCACACAGGATTTTACTGTCCGCAGAGCCTTCCCATAAGCGTGTCCAGATTCAAAGCCAGCAGCCACGAGCCGCTGCCAAATCAGGGGAAGTTGGTCTACCCTTGCGCCGAGTAAATCGATGCGTTGTGCGCCCGTGATCTTGGTGTAGAGTCCAAAGTCTTTGGCGACTTCGCCCAGTACGATCAGTTTGTCGGGGGTGATTTCGCCGCCAGGGATGCGGGGGATAACTGAGTAGGTGCCATCGCGTTGAATATTGGCGAGGAAGGCATCGTTGGTATCTTGGAGGCTGACGTGGGGCGCGTCGAGAATTTGGTCGTTCCAAGCGGAAGCGAGGATCGAACTGACGGCTGGTTTGCAAATTTCGCAGCCGCGTCCGGTACCATGTCGATCGAGTAATTGTTGGAAGGTGTGGATATCTTGCGATCGCACTAAGCTATATAATTCCTGACGGGAAAAGGCGAAGTGTTCGCACAGGTGATTATTAACGGCGATTCCGGCTTTTTTGAGTTCGGATTTGAGTAAGTCGGTAACGAGCGGAACGCAACCGCCGCAACCCATCCCAGCATTGGTACAGGATTTAACGCTGCCGATATCGCGCAGTTCTTGCTCTTGAATTGCAGTGCAGATTTGACCTTTGGTGACGTTATTACACGAGCAAATTTGGGCGGTGTCGGGAAGTTGTTCGACACCCATTGCCATTGTCGCCCCACTGCGCGGCGGTAAAATCAGATCCTCTGGATGTGGCGGTAATGCCATCTGATTTTGCATCAGTTGCAGCAAGGTACCATACACAGTCGCATCGCCGACGAGGATACCACCTAATAAACGGCTCCCGTCTCGATCGACTACCAGCTTTTTATAAGTACCACTGACAGCATCATCGATCGCAATTACTTTCGAGCCAGCCGTCTTCCCAAATGCGTCCCCAAAGCTAGCTACATCGATGCCCAATAGCTTTAATTTGGTGGACATGTCTGCACCCGTGAAATTATTAGTTTCGCTACCACAGAGTCTGTCTGCGGCGACTTCGGCCATCCGGTAGCCTGGAGCAACTAGCCCGAAAATTTGATTATTGTAGAGAGCGCATTCACCGATCGCATAGACATCAGGATCGGATGTTTGACAATTATCGTCGATCGCGATGCCACCTCGATCGCCGATTTTCAAGCCACACTGACGCGCCAACTCATCCTGAGGACGAATTCCCGCCGAGAAAACGATCGTATCTGTAAGTAATTCAGTCCCATCGGCGAATTGCATTTTGTGGACGCGCCCATGCTCGTCAGCGACAATCTCCGTCGTCGATTTACCTGTATGGATGCCAATCCCCAAATCTTCAATTTTCTGGCGTAATAGTGCGCCGCCAGCGTCATCTACCTGTACGGGCATCAGACGCGGCATGAATTCAACTACATGCGTCTTTAGTCCCAAATTTTGCAGCGCATTGGCACATTCCAAACCTAGTAGTCCACCACCAACGACCACCCCAACTTTACAGTCTTTGGCATACGCTTCGGTTGCTTCGAGATCGCAAATCGTCCGATAGACAAAAGTACCTGGTAAATCGTTACCTTTAATCGGCGGTACGAATGGATAGGAGCCAGTCGCCAGCACGAGCTTGTCATAACTAATCGTCACCCCTTTTGCCGAGGTGACAGTCTTATTTGCTCGATCGATGCTTACCGCTTTATCACCTACATGTACCTGAATATTGTTGTCTTGATAAAAATTTGGTGCGACAAGCGAGAGATCTGCCGCTGTCTTGCCCGCAAAATAACCGCTGAGATTAACCCGATCGTAAGCTACCCGTGGCTCTTCACAAAAGCAGATTAGCTCCCAATCTGCACCTTTTGCTGCCATCTGTTCTAGGAACCGATGACCGACCATGCCATTTCCGATCGTTACTAATCGCTTTGTCATGCAAATGTTGCCTGTGGATAGAATAAACCTGAGTTTATATTAGGCTATGCAGATTTACCGATCTAGTTTGTATCGAGAGATACAAACATCCCAGCACTATTCATTAATTACATCGCGATCGGGCCATTTTAGACTTTCCATGAATTAGCTGCCATAATTCCTACTAGAGAAATACAGACAACGATCGTCGTCCAAAACCATCCTTCCTCAATTGCACCTGCCTCAACTGCAAAATAAATCCCCATCGGCATTGTCTGTGTCTGCCCGGGGATATTTCCTGCCAGCATCAATGTTGCGCCAAACTCGCCCAATGCACGAGCGAACGTAAGTACCGTACCTGCGAGAATCCCAGGCATCGCTAGGGGTAGCGCAATGTACCAAAAAACGGCTCGTTCCGATGCACCCTCTAGTCTGGCAGCATCCAACAGTAAGGAGTCAATCTGCTCGAAGGCTCCTAATGCTGCGCGATACATCAATGGAAATGACACGACGATGGCTGCTAAAACTGCGGCATACCATGTAAATACCAGTCGCAGATTCCATTGTGCAAGAATCTGTCCCAACACACCATTTTTTCCCAGCAAAACCAGCAATACAAAGCCTACAACAGTCGGCGGTAAAATCAACGGCGCAATTAAACATCCTTAGACGATCGATCGTGCCTTACCTCGATAGTGATACATTTTATAAGCAACGCTCGTGCCTACTCCAAAGGCGATGACAGTCGCTAGTAGCGATACTTTTAGAGAAATCCAGAGTGGCGATAGATCGGGGATTAACATTTGTTGGCGGAGCCTCTTCCTGAAAGCATCGAGGTTAAGGTTTGGCAATCCCAAATCCATATTTTTTAAACACAGCTTTTGCCGATTTACCTTGCAAGAATTCCACATACTGTCTAGCAGCTATCGAATTACTCGACTTTAACACTGCAATTGGATAACGAATTGGCGAGTGCAGCTTGCCATCGGCAATTGCGACAACCTTGACTTTATCAGAACTTTTAGCATCGGTGATATAAACAATACCAGCTTCTACATCACCTGTTTCTACGGTAGTTAAAACAGACTTAACATTATTGCCCAGCACAAATTTAGATTTTACTCGGTCCAAAAGTCCTAAACTTTTCAAAACCTCTGTTGCATACTGTCCCGCTGGAACGGTACGAGGTTCCCCAATCGAGATCCGCTTAATTTCTGGCTGAATCAGTTGTCGAAAGCTAGTTAAGCTAGTAGATTGCTTGGGCACAATTAGCACTAGTTGATTGGTTAATAAATTTATTTGACCAGATGCTAATAATCCTTGTTTTTGTAAGGTATTCATCTGCTTGTCAGCAGCCGCAATAAACACATCAACAGGTGCGCCCTGTTCGATCTGTTGTGCTAAGACACCAGAGGCGGCGAAGTTATAGTTAATAGTTTGGCTGGGATTGGCTCTAGTATAAAGTGGCGTAATTTCTTGCAGAGCTTTCTGGAGGCTAGCTGCTGCTGCGACCAAAATTGTCGATGTTGGTGCTGAGGGTAGTGCTATCTGCTGATTCCGTAGCGCAGTTGAAGTAAGTTGGGCATTGGTAATTAGCAGTACTGTTACAACAACGCTTAACAGTCCATGCCAAAACTTTGTACGCATATGGAAGATATTTTCAATAACTTTTCTATTATTTTAATAAATACCAACTTTATGTCAATATATTACCAACTAAATTGGTAATATATCGTGCGATGGAAAGACCAATGTTGGATTATATTTCAATTACCTTACTCCGCGCGATCGATGCTCCAAAGGTACTGCGACTATCGATCGCGACTGATTAGAACAGTACAAATATTCACAACTTTAATAACCTAAAAAATAGATGATGAGGAGTACTCATCATCTACCTCTTAAATTAAACCTGGATTTATCGACGATGTTTTTTTTCGATCTCGCCTTCAAAAGGTTGAACGCCAGTTGCGGGGTATTTATTACGATCGAGTCCGAAGATTCTCTCAGCCGCATCGGAAAAATAACCGATAAAACGTTCTAGCATGGTGGCAATTCGCATAATTTATCCCCCTGCATTTATCTAAATTTTTAATCTAATCTCCTCTACCTATCATCATAAATCGTCGCGCTAAATCTTGGTTGTTTATGTAAGGTTAGCTTAACTATCTCAAGGTAAAGGAGCGAATATTTTTCCTCAGATCACCAGATCGGTAAAACCTAGCCAGATATTAGTTAATAATCGATCGAGTGCGATCGACTCTCAATTCTCAACTGTTTAAAGTACACCTTTAGAACTCGGAATAGTTCCCATCCGACGAAGATCGAATTCTGTTGCCATCCGCATGGCTCTGGCAAAAGCTTTGAAAGTAGCTTCAATAATGTGATGGGAATTGATGCCATCTAATTGGCGAATGTGGAGAGTCATCAGACTGTGATTGATGACAGCTACGAAAAATTCTCGGACTAATTGAGTATCATAAGTGCCTACTCGCTGGGTGGGAATTTCCAAGCCATAACTGAGGTGGGGACGACCGGAAAAATCTAGCGCGACTTGTACCAAGGCTTCGTCTAGAGGGGCGACAAAGTGACCGAACCTGACAATTCCCTTGCGATCGCCTAGAGCTTTGGCAAGAGCCATTCCCAGGGTAATTCCCACATCTTCATTGGTATGGTGATCGTCGATGTGGATATCTCCGGTGGCGGTAATGTGGAGATCGAATAAGCCGTGGGCGGCGATTTGGTGCAACATGTGATCGAGAAAGGGAATCCCTGTCTGGGCGTGACAGATGCCAGTACCATCGAGATCGATTGTCACGGTGACATTTGTTTCACCAGTTTGACGATGGACTGTGGCAATTCGATTGGTAATTGGGACGGATGAAAGTTTGGGGTAGGTTTCGATCGCGGGTGACATAGAGCTGACGGTGAGTTGCTACATATATTCTATCACTCCACCCACTAGCCATTATTGACGCTTCGCTCCGGCTTTTGACTGGGGAGAATAGACGATCGATTCAAGCAGAAGATTGGATCGTAGCCACTGTCTGAGGTTGTAGAATTTACGATCGCGACTGTAAGTTTTGGCTGAGATTTGGGAACCATAGAGAAGGTAATCTTCAGATGCAATGGAATCGGTAGATGAGTGGAATGTCGATGGGTGATGTCTTAATACCAGGGGAAACATTACCACTAATTCCCTATCAATCACAGGATCTCGCTCGGTTAATAGAATCCTTTCGCCAACAGCAGGTGAGTGGTACTTTCCAGTTGGAAGTGGAACTACAACCAGGAAGATATTGGCAGCGAGTCTTGATTTGGTATCGGGGGGAAATTACGTATGGTGGTAATAAATTAATCGATCGCGGTGAATTAATCAGAATACTTCTCAAAAAGTTTAAACCAGAATATTCGCAATCGATCGAGGGATGGCTGATCCAGCAACTAGTCTATCCTCATTCAAGTCGCGAACTGTTAACATTTTTGGTGCAAAAACAATTCCTGACTTGGGAACAAATTGAGACGTGGGCGCAAGGACAAGCAGTCTTTGCACTCGAACAGGCGATCGGTTTTGCAGGTAAATATCGGTTTAGTCCCCAGACAGAAGTAGATTTCTATCATGGTGCGGATGGAGCTGGCTTGAACTGGAATCAGTTGATGATGACTGTCAACACCCGCCAACAATATTGGCGCAAAATTAGTAATTTGATTCCGAGTATTGCCGCAGTCCCGCTTCCACTCACGGCGGCGATGTCGAGCAAGATTGTGGAGACGGCAATCAAACAACACGCTCAAAAGTGGTTTGATGGGCACCGAACGATCGTCGATATTGCCACTGCGCTCGATCGAGATCCCCTCCAAGTTGCCCGTTCCTACGCGCAATGGGCGCAAATGGGTTGGATGCAGTGTCAGCAGCCGATCGAGATCGCGCTGGAGTCCCTAGCCCCCGTAGAATTACCGATCGTCTTGTCTGTAGATGATAGTCCGATCGTCCAAACTCGGATCAAGCGGGCATTGAGCGACCATTGTGAGGTATTACTAGCCAATGATGCGATGAGTGCTCTACATCTACTAGCACGACAGCCTGTAGATTTGCTCTTGCTGGATGTGACGATGCCAGGGATCGATGGGATCGAGCTGTGTCAGACATTACGACGGATGAGTAAATTTACTCAATTGCCGATCGTCATGCTCACAGCCAAAGATAAGAGTTACGATCGCGCACTAGCCGAGATGGTGGGAGCCACAGAGTACCTGACGAAACCTTTAGATGATGACAAATTGATCGCAATTGTTAATCAATATACCAAAGGTGGGCATATTCAATGATGAGAGCAGTTATTTTAATTAATAGATATTATATACATCATGTCAGATAAGCAGCATCTGATCTTTGGCTTACACGGCTCACTGTATGGAATTAGTGCGACTTTTGTCCAGGAAATCTCTTGGCTACCTGAGCTGTACTCATTAGCTACCGCTCCAGCAGACATTATTGGCATCTTCAATTGGCGATCGCGAATGGTGCCTGTGATGCACTTAGATTTGCGATTTGGGCGGGGGTTTTCTGGCTGCAATTTGACAGATCGAGTTATTGTTGTGGAGGATCGAGGCACTTATCTGGGGATTGTCGCTCATGATGTATTTGATGTTCAATTTATCGATCCTCAGCCCCTGGATCTCGATCTGATTCAAAGTCGTCAATCGCCAATCGATCGCAATTTTATCATTGGGATTGCCCAGCGCAATGACACTCCAGTGACATGTCTCGATCTCGATCGATTGATTCGCCAACCGGATGCTGTGGCGGCTCTAGATCGCCAACAGCCACCAGTAGCTGAGGCGGCAGATTTTTATAGTCAGTGTTGTCCCCAGGCGACAGTCGCCGAACGCGCCACCTTTGCCACACGGGCAATTCAACTCAAAACTGCTGTAGTTGAGGCTCAAAGCGTCGAGACACAAGTAGGTGTTTTAGTAGTCCAAATCGGTACGGACTATATCGGCTTACCACTCGAACTCATTGTCGATGTGGAGGTACTCGATCGATTTGCAATTTCACCCGTACCAGTTGCGCCTCCATATATCCTCGGACAACTCAACTGGCGCGGAAAAATCTTACCGCTATTAGAACTGGCTGTGGTGTTACAGATGCCAACTCTTCCCCGCCAGGAATTGGTAGTCGTTCAAATTAACGATTCCCAAATTGGGATTGGAGTCGATCGAATTTTTGATGTCTTCTATCTAGCCACTACTCAAATTGAGGCACCACTCGCAGTTAGCTCTCAACTACGCACCTATCTACATGGGGTAACAAAATATGCTGATGGCTTAATGTATTTACTCAAACTTCAGGAGTTAGTCGAGCGCGAATTATTACCCGCACGCGGGTAATCCGCCTTGCTCCTGCTATCCTACACCAGTCTCTCTGGAGGAGAGGATACTACAAACCTTTCTTTGAGGGTGGAGAAATAGCACAACTGAAGCCAGCCCTAGCAAAAGAACTAATCAAAAGAAAGTCCTTAATAATCCAAATTTTTATATTTTTACTTGATTCCACGCGTCATTAACCACTAAATCTTATGTCAACCAATTTGTGGACGAAAGTAAATACTTACTCCTTCAAAACTAAGGCAACACTCCTCGCGATCGCCGTGGGAATAGCACCGATCGTGGCAGTTGGGGCACTCAATTACGTTCAGGTGCGAAATACCAGTCAAAGGCAAACGATCGAGACTCAAAAGGCACGGGCAGCGGCGATCGCTGACAAACTCAACCGATTTATGTTCGAGCGGAATGGAGATGTTTTGGTCCTATCGGCACTACCAACTTTTGCCGATCCTAAAGTAGCTGCGATTACTTCAACCGCGAATAAAAGTCAGCTATTAGATCGGTTTGTCACTAGTTATCAGATCTATGACAGTATTGCCGTCTTCGATCTCAAAGGCAATCCAATCGTCCAGAGTAAGGGGATTAAATTAGGCAATCACTTCGATCGCGAGTATTTTCAGTCAGTCCTGAACACAGGTAAAACTGTGATTTCCGACCCAGGGATCTCTAAAAGTACAGGTAAATTAGCAATTCACTTTGCTGCACCGATTAAAGATTTAGCTAGTGGTCAAATTATCGGCGTGGTACGGACGAGAGTGTTGGTCGATGGATTGGCAGTACCGCTGAAAGATTTTCAATCCAAACACGATAACTATCATATCCTCGATCGTCGTACTGGCAAAGTATTTATCAGCTCCAATGGTGACTATACAAATAAGTCAGAGGATGCAGATATCATTGCCGCACGAGAGAAAGGGGAGCTAGTCAGACATCAAACTGCGATGACTGTTGCTGGTACTAATGTCAACCCAAACGATCCAGGCAACCGAGTCGAACTAATGACCGCTGCTCCCTTTGGCAAAATTGACGGGATGCAGCAATTACCGTGGGTTGCAGTATCCGTCATCGATGAAGATGCAGCATACGTCGAACTGCAAGGGCTGTTAGTGACGATTTTGGCTGGAGCTGGCTTCACCGCCCTGTTGACAGTGGCGTTATCGACCTTCTTGGCCGATCGAATCGTTAAATATATCCAACAGACGATCGCCACGATTACCACTTCTGCGAATGAAATCGTCGATAGTGTCCAGACACAGGAGATCGCCATCAACGAACAAGCAAATTCAGCGATCGCCACCGCAGATACCATCAACGAATTGGAGAGCATTTCCACCGAAACCGCAGCACAAGCCTCCGCCTCGGCGAATGGAGCCAAACAAGCTCTCTCCCTGGCGGAAGAGGGCACCCAGGCGGTACAAAAAACCATCCATGAAATGTCCGATTTACGCGATCGAGTCGATGAAATTGCCCTCCAAATCGCCGATCTCGGTACCCAAACCGGACAGATTACCACTGTATCCGACCTCGTATCCGACCTCGCCAAGCAGACAAATATGCTCGCACTCAAAGCTGCTGTAGAAGCCGCACGAGCTGGCGAACAAGGCAAAGGATTTAGCGTAGTTGCGGGAGAAATTCGCAAACTCGCAGACGAAAGTAAAAAATCTGCCCAGAAAATCAATAACCTCGCCACAGATATTCAAATGGCGATTAACCGCACGGTGATGACTACAGATCGCGGTACAAAAACAGCAACTGAGGGGATTCAACTCGCCGAAAATACCGCCGTTACCTTTATCGGAGTGACGGATGCTGTCAACAACGTTTTCCTCAACTCCCAGCAAATTTCGGCCAGTACCAAACGCCAAGCAACAGCGATTCAACAAGTACTAGGGGCGATGACCAATATTTCTCAAGGCTCCCAAGAAAGTGCTGTAGGTATGCACAAAGTCAAGACATCCACCCGCGAACTCAATCTGATTGCGGATGAACTGCAAGCAGTGGTTAGCTAGGCTTTAGGCTTTAGGCTTTAGGCTTTAGGACACCTAAAGCCCAACACTTATTCTCTTATACCTAACACCTAATACCTAATACCTAATACCTAATACCTAATACCTAATACCTCCTATGCTATCCACATTCACAACCAATCTTCAAGCTAAATTAAATAGCCTTTCCTTTAAAACTAAAGCAGTTACTGTCGCCACATTACTTTCGACTGTGCCTGTAGTGGGTATTGGACTACTCGCTTATGCCTTGGCGCATAATAGTCTCCAAACATCCGAAACTCAGCAACAACAGTACGTAACGGAATCTTTTAAAGGTAACTTAATCCGGTTTATGATTCTGCGCCAGAAAGATATTCAAAGTTTGTCGCTAGCACCAGTGCTGACTAATCCCAAACTTAGAGCCAGTAGCTCGGTGTCAGAAATTGAAACTTACTTAGATCGCTTCAAAGATACTTATAAGTTGTACGACAGTATTATAGTATTCGACAGCCAAGGAAATACTCAGTATGCCTCCAAAGGTAGCCCCCGCAACAATAATCGCGATCGAGCAGATTTTAAAGCGACGCTCAAAACTGGAATAGCCCAGATTTCCCGCGCCGAAACTTCCCAGACGGGGAAAGCTGTATTTTATATCACCGCTCCCATTCGCGATAGTAGTACTGGAATTATCGGTGTTGTCCGCGCTCAAATGCCGATCGAGTCACTAAAAGTACTAGCTCAAGCTTTTGGCGTAAGCAATAGTCGGAATGAGTGGCATATCCTCGACAGAAATCTCAATCAATTTATCCTCGCTGAGGAGCAAAATCAAATTGGGCGTGCAGGCGATGACTTTGATAGTTATCAAAAACTGAAAAATACTCAGCAGCCAACTACTGTCATCGATATCGATAAAGTTGATGGCAAGACACAGCTAATATCGTATCTGGCTATTGCCGCAACACCAGAATTGCCAGATCTGGGACTGACAATTCTCATTGCCAAAGATACAGCCGATATTTTTGCTATGGAGCAAGGGCTGATGGTGGTAATTGCTTTGGGAGTGCTGGCAACAAGTGGTGTGACTTTGGGGCTATCCCTATTATTAGGTAATCGGATTACCAAGTATATCCAACGGGTGGCAGAGTCGATCGTCAGTTCTTCAGGCGCGATCGTCGATACGGTAGAAATGCAGGAAGTCACGGTAAATATTCAGGCAAATTCGGCGATCGATACGAGTACCACCGTCAACGAACTCGGCGCGATCTCGTTCCAATCTGCCGCTCAAGCCGAAGCCGCAGCCAATGGTGCTAGACAGGCACTCTCACTCTCTGAGGATGGGACTCGATCGGTACAACAGACACTCCAAGGGATGTCTGGACTCCGCACCAAAGTAGACGCGATCGCCAATCAGATCGTCAATCTCAGCGAACAAACCGGACAGATTACAGTTGTATCCGACCTCGTGGCAGATCTGGCAAGTCAAACCAATATGCTAGCCCTCAATGCAGCAGTAGAAGCCGCTCGGGCTGGAGAACAGGGGCGAGGCTTTAGTGTAGTTGCCGATGAAATTCGGAAATTAGCCGACCAAAGTAAAAAATCTGCCGACAAAATTAATGCTCTAGCCAACGATATTCAAGCAGCAATTAACCGAACGGTAATGGTCACAGATGAAGGCACCAAGACGGTAGATGAAGGGATCGACTTGGCTCGATCGACCGCAGCCACCTTCGCGGGGGTTACAGATGCCGTAAATAACGTCTTCTTGAACTCCCAACAGATCTCCACTAGTGCCAAACAACAGGCGATCTCGATCCAACAGGTACTCAGCTCGATGACAACGATCTCCAAAGGCTCACAAGAAAGTGCCGTAGGGATGCACCAAGTCAAAATGACCACTAGGGAGTTGACGCAGGTTGCGGATGAGTTGAAGGCGGCGGTGGTTTAGAGGGTAGAGGGTAGAGGGTAGAGGGTAGAGGGTAGCCAAGAAGTAACGCTGCGCGTTATGAAAAGTAAAAAACCCTAACCCCTATCCCTTAACCCTTACCCCCTAACCCTAACCCCTACCCTCTACCCTCTACCCCTACCCCCTACCCCCATGTACATCGATGACGACGAACTCCGAGGACTATACAAAACCTCTGCTACAGAACACATTCAAGCGATCGAGTCAGCATTGATGCAGTTGGAAAAACAACCGCAAAATCCGGCTGTACTAAAAGACTTATTACGCTCTGCTCATACGCTCAAGGGTGACTCGCGGATGTTGGGGGTATCAGATGTAGAAACTCTCGTTCACCAGATGGAAGAGTGTCTGATGCCGATCGAAAAAGGGCTGTCAAGTATGACGGATGAATTGTGCGATCGCTTGTATATCGGACTGGATACGATCGAGAAATTGGCTCATACTGCGGTGACGGGCGAACCCAATGATGTCAATATGTTTTATGTATTGGCAACACTGATGGGCGATGCTGGGGCAGATCCCACAGCAATGACATCTACCACTTCTAGATCGGTACAGATATCGACGATTTCAGCCAGTTCCGCACCAACTGCACTGGATCTCGATGGCGTAGCCGCCGATGATTGGCTCGCGTCCGATCGAGAACCTCTGTCCGAGCCGCCCGCAGATCTATGGGTACATGAAGGCAATGATTTACTCGAACCAATTTCGTTGACGGAGCCACTCCCGTGGAGTCTGAGTAACGATGGTTCATTACCGCAATCATCATTACAAGCAGATTTCTTGGAGTTAGCCGCAGAGCTATTTGCGGATGACTCGACTTTACCCCAGTTGGATGGTCAGGCATTTAATGACTTTACGCTGATATCTGGAACTGAGCAAACAGGGGATCTAGACCTCATCTTTTTTCCAGATGATGACTTTACACTTGCGAGTAATATCGACGTTGGCGTTGGCGTTGGCGTTAGCCTACCGTCAGGTGGTAGCCTGTCCTTAGGCACAGCCTCCCCCTTAGAAGATCTAGCAGCGATTGAGGAGGATTATTTATTTAGTAGTTTTGATGATAAGTTAATCACCACCCTTGACGATGCGATCGGAGCGGAATTAGCCAACGAGCTGCCAGTCATCGCCCCAATTGCTACCGCCGCTATTCAAGCTCCCCCCACGGCGACAATCGATGCTGCTGAATACCAAATCGAGACAATTCGGGTGGAAGCAAAGCAATTGGATGCTTTGATGGGACAGTCTGGGGAAATCAATGTCATCAACCAGCAAATCGCCAGTAGATTGCTCGATCTCGAAGCACTGATGGAACTGTGGGAAAATGGTAGCCGCGATTTGCAACAAATCCAAAGGCTCCAACAAATCCCCGCACAATCGCCACTACATCGACAATTGAGCCGCAATCATCAGCAATGGGAGCAGATGGGAGCATTAATCGCCAAGTTTAAAAAATCGATCGATGCAGATAGCTCTAGACTCGATCTAGTTACCTCAGCACTAGAATCGGGAGTCAAAAAGCTCCGACTATTGCCACTGGCGACAATTTTCAATCTCTTTCCTCGGATGGTGCGAGATTTAGCCAAAACTCAATCTAAAGAAATTAATTTCGCGAGCGAGGGTGGCGATCTCCTCCTCGATAAACGGCTCCTAGAAGAGATTAAAGACCCCTTGATGCACATTTTGCGAAATGCGATCGATCATGGGATTGAAACGCCCACAGAACGCCTCCAGCACGATAAATTGGCTGCTGCTACCTTGATGATTCAAGTCCGTCAAACTGGCAACCAAACGACGATCGAGATCCTTGACGATGGGCGGGGATTGGACATACAACGGATTAAAGCCACAGCCATCAAGCGGGGCTTATATACTAGTGCCGAGTTGGAACTGATGAGTATAGACAAGATTCAATCCCTGATCTTTGCTGCGGGTTTTTCTACTCGTACGCGGGTGACGGAGTTATCTGGGCGCGGGGTGGGATTGGATATCGTCAGAACTAATGTCGAACGAATTAAGGGATCTGTCGATGTCGAATCATCACCAAATGGTGGGTGTAAGTTCAGGATCGTCCTCAGTCATGCGATCGGGAGTTCTCAGGTGATGATGGTTGATGTTCGCAACCAAACTTATGCCATCCCAGTAGAATTTGTCGATCGGATGTTGCTGGTGAATAAGTCGGAAATTTTCGCGCTCAGTGGTACTTCCACTACCGAGATTAACGGACAAACCATTACAGTCGCTTGGCTGGCGGATCTACTTTCCCTTCCCGCAGTCGCCCCCAACTCCCCAGGGGAGATAAATCGCACCGCCAAGGCAATCGCCTGTCTACTAATCCAGTCGGGACGGCAAAAATTGGCACTGCTAGTAGATCGGATCGTCGATCGACAGCTAGTGACAATCGAAGCCCCCCACCCGATCCTCAAAAACGTTCCTCACCTAGCTGGGGCAACAATTTTAGGCACAGGGGAAGTCTGCTTGGTACTCAACCCGATCGATCTACTGACAACTGCTGCGGGGGGTAATCCGCTCCCCTCAAAAGTAGGCGTGACTCCGATTCCGGCGGAGCGTCCGTCTGTCTTGCTAGTAGAAGACTCCCGCGTCATTCGGATTCAAATGACACGGATTCTAGAGCAAGCTGGCTACCAAGTCACAACAGCAAATGATGGCTTGGAGGGCTGGGAAAAACTCCAAGCAGGGCAATTCGATCTCGTCGTCTCCGACGTAGAAATGCCCCGCTGGGGAGGATTGCAACTCACAACAGCAATCCGCGATCGCCCTGAATATCAGCATCTCCCAGTGGTACTTGTGACCACCCTATCGGAATCTACCGATCGCGATCGCGGTTTTCAAGCTGGTGCAAATGCCTATCTCACCAAAGGTGATTTCGATCAGCAGCTTCTACTAGATACGCTTGAGAGGTTGATCTAGGCTTTAGGCTTTAGGTTTTAGGGATGTAGGGTGTGTTAGGCGCAAGCCGTAACGCACCATCCTTAATACATATCACTCCACACTCATTACCCACCCCGATCTACTTACCTAACTAATTATCATGGCTCCTACTAAAGTTCTCATCGTTGAAGATTCTCCCGTAGCAATGGAAGTACTGCAACGGTTATTTAAATCTACTCCTGAAATCGAAATTGTCGGCGTAGCCCGAAATGGTCAAGAAGCCCTAGCAATGATTCCCCGTCTCAATCCTACAGTCATCTGTACGGATTTTCACATGGAACCGATCGATGGATTAGAACTCACCAAACAAGTCATGGCAAACTTCCCCCGCCCGATCCTCGTACTCAGCAACTCCGTCAAATCAGACGATACCAAAAATGTTTTCGCACTATTACAAGCTGGAGCCTCAGATATTTACCCCAAACCGATGGGTGGTGACTATGCCGAATACGAAGCAGTCAAACAAAAGATCCTCTCTAAAATCAAACTCCTAGCAGGAATGAGCGTCAAAGCCAGACCACTTAGTTAGAGGGTAGAGGGTAGGGAGTAGGGAGTAGGGAGTATAAAGAAAACGCAAGCATTTTCAAGCTACCCTCTACCCTCTACCCCTACCCTCTAACCGCTACCCTCTAACCGCTACCCCCTACCCTCTACCATGCTGCCCATTAAAGTTCTCCTCGTCGAAGATTCGCTCATCGCGCTCGAATTACTGCAACGGTTATTAAAGAGTAGCCCAGAAGTTGAAATAGTCGGTACAGCCCGAAATGGTAGAGAAGCTCTAAAACTGATTCCTCAAGTCAATCCCAGTGTAATATGTACCGATTTACACATGGCACCGATCGATGGGTTGGAACTCACCAAACAAGTGATGGCAAAATTCCCGCGACCGATTTTGGTCATTAGTAACTCAGTTCAGGAAGATGATACTAGAAATATCTTTGGACTACTCCAAGCAGGTGCGGTAGATATCTTCCCCAAACCTACCAGCGGCGACTATAAAGAGTACGAGCAAGTCAAGCAGCGACTGCTCGCTAAAATTAAAATGCTCTCGCAGGTAACTGTCAAAGCTAAATATCAGCATCCAGAATGGCAATCGACTGGTGCTAGTGCCAATATTAATGACCCTAGTAGCTTACGCGCGATCGCGATCGGTGCATCGACAGGTGGCCCTCAAGCCATCCACAAGCTCATTACCTCCCTTCCTCAAGATTTCCCCATCCCCATAATTTGTGCCCAACATATCGGTGATGGATTTTTGACAGGGTTAATTAGCTGGCTCAAGGAAGACTCTCACCTCAATGTCAAAGTCGCCCAAATTGGTGAGACTCCCGCGCCTAAAACAGTTTATTTCGCACCAGAGAGGGCGCATTTAGAATTTGATGCTCAGGGTAAATTTATCTACAGTAACTTCACATCTGCTACTGGTACTTGCCCCTCGATCGATGCTCTATTTCGCTCTGTAGCGCGGATCTATGGTAGCTCTAGCGCGAGTATATTGCTCACTGGCATGGGTACCGATGGAGTCGTTGGTACTGAGGCTGTAGCCGCTGCTGGGGGCATGACGATCGCTCAAGATGAGCAAAATTGTCTTGTATTTGGCATGTCCAAACTGGCGATCGATTCTGGCTCTGTCGGACATATTCTTAGCCTCTGGGAAATTGCCCCCTTTCTGCTTACCAAAGTTGCCAACTGTCAATTCGTTGAAAGTTGAACTCATGTCCGATCTCGATCGATTAGCTCAGAAATGGCAACAATGTTTTACAGATCGATTCTCTACCTGCGATCTGGATCGGCGAGTCTTTAATATTCTAGTTGCTGCATATACCCAACCAGATCGTCACTACCATAATCTCAATCATATCGATCGTCTCCTCACGACAATCGATCGTACTGAATCACTTCAAAATCCTACGGCTGTAAGACTAGCAGTCTGGTTTCACGATTTTGTGTATGATTCCCAAGCTTCAGATAATGAAGCTCAAAGTGCTAAATCTGCTGAAGAATTACTCACAAATATCGGTATTTCGAGCGAATTAATCGATCGCGTACAGCAGCTTATTTTGGCAACACAAGGACATCAAATCGATCCTCACGATCCCGATCGATGTATTTTTTTGGATGCAGATCTAGCCATTCTCGGTGCCGATCCAGTTCAATATCAAGCTTATAGGCGATCGATTCGCCGTGAATATAGTTGGGCTTCAGATGCTGCATACAAAGTCGGACGCATCCAAGTTTTGGAAAGCTTTCTCCAACGCGATCGACTTTACTAATCAGATTTACTCAGCAATGAATTAGAATCGATCGCTCGTCTCAATCTCAAGCAAGAAATAGCCGATTATCAAGAATATAGCGATCCTAAATCAGATCCCTTTTAACAAATACTGGTGCGTTACGGCTTGCGCCTAACACACCCTACATCAACTAACACCTAACACCTAAAGCCTAAAGCCTAAAGCCTAATTCAATTGCTCACCCAAATTATTACCATAGATACCCACTCGCCGATAATGTGGTTCGATCCCAATTAGATCGTGGATATTACGCTCGATCGTGTCGCAAATTTTATCGAGAGGTAGATCGTTAGGATCTGTACCAAAAGGATTTTCAATCTCCACCCCGATCGCTTCAATTCCAAATAGAGTAAAACTCACTAAAGCAGTCGCTGGTGCTGTCCACCAGCTAAGTTCTTCGACAACTTGAAAAGGTAGTAACAAGCAATAAATAAATAGTAATTGTCTGAGGTGAATCGCGTAAGCTAGCGGCATCGGCGTACGGAGGATACGTTCGCAAGCACCAAGCGTATCGACTAGACTATTTAATATCGTTTGTAATTCATTCATTTGATACAGACTAATCTGTCCTTGCTCCTGTTTTGCTTGAAGAAAATCACTAATCCAAAAAGCAATTTCTAGGGGCGGATTGTTCATAGTTTGGAGCTTGCCAAATTGCAGCAGCGAGACAAATTTTGACAATCGATCGTCAACAGGCTGCGACCTGAGATGTAACTTAGTAGCGATAGCAAATGCTACTAATAATTTTACAATTTGCTCTTTTTCCTGCCTATGAATAGGATCGAACTCAGTAACAGCTACCCAGATTAATCTTGATAAATTACGAGTATGATTGACAATACTCCCCCAAGCTTTTCGTCCCTCCCAAAATCTTTCATAAGCAGTATTTGTCCGAAATACTAGTAACAAACCTAAGACGATACTCGGAACAATCCCTCCGAGAGCTTTAGCTACAACAGGAATATTGTAGAAATCCAAAACTGATATAAATAAACCAAAAGCTCCACACCACAAAACGCGACTGAGAATAGCCGGAATTACAGAACCTTCGATATTTAAGGCAGTTTTAAACCATTCTGTTTGCTTTAAGCTCATAATTCCTTAGTTTGGGCGGCAACAATTGGCTCATCTTGGGGTTTTGGGCGTTTACCATCAATGAGCGCACTCACAGTCATATCGCCCATGACATTGATGGCAGTTCGACATCGATCGAGAAACCAGTCTACCGTAATTAGGATCGCAATATACTCAGTCGGCAACCCCACAGAAGAAAATACCAACGTCATCGTCACTAAACCCGCTTCTGGGATTCCCGCAGCTCCCACAGATGCCACAATCGAAGTCAACATCACCATCACCTGTTGTACCAGTGTCAGATTTTGCCCCAATACCTGAGAGATAAATAGTGCCGACATCGCCTCATAGAGGGCGGTACCATCATTATTAAAGTTACTCCCCACCAGTGCGCCGAGCGAAGCTGAAGATTCGCGTAAACCCACCTTTTCAATCAAAGATCTAAAGGTAAGCGGCATAGTTGCAGTTGAAGAACCCGTCGAAAAAGCGGTAATCAACGCATCCGAGCCACCGGAGAGAAATTTTAGCGGCGGTACCCAAGAACCAAGTTTCACTCTAGTTAGATAGTAAGCAGCTTGAAGTAGTAAAGCCAGAATTACTGCTACGACAAATGAACCCAAAGCTTTAAATGGAGCAAATCCTTGAAGGGCAATTGTTTTAGAGACAATCCCAAATACAGCAAATGGAACTAGCGCAATTACCCAATGTAAAATTCTAATTACTGCATCGAATAATAAGCTAATTGTCTGCTCGATCGCTAAATAATCATGCTGTCCCCGATTTACTTGTTCTGCCTTAATCGCTCTGAGGACAATTCCAAATGCCAGTGCCACAAATATCAGTGAAATCACATTATTATCCACTAACGGTTTTAGCACCGAATCGGGAATAACATCAGCAAGTAAACCCCAGGGATCGAGTTGTTTGACAGCAGTATTGGTAGTCGGCGAAGTTACTAAGGCTTGTCCTCCAGCACCAGGACGTAAAATATTAGCGATTAGTAAGCCGATCGCGATCGCTACTAGTGTATTAGTAATTAATAAGATCGATAACTTCCGCCCAGAGTTACTGGGAATCTCTGCTGTCAAAAAGGTATGGAGGATGGCTAGGAAAATTAGTGGAGTTGCTAGAGTCCGCAAAGCCTTGAGAATCAGCGTACTCGGTAATGCTAAATGGTTGATAACTTCTCGATCCAAGATCGGGTTTCCTGCTCCTAAAAGTATGCCAACTATTACTGCTACAATTAGAGCGGCAACAATTTGTAAATACAATGGAATTTTATTCATGATTTGTCTGCCAATTTAAATTAGGGATGAAGAATCAGAGATCGAATGGGCTGTGGTTACTTTTAATTGGGACTAAACTGCTAAATTATGACTTACTGTTTGGGAATTATTTCTGCTCATGGATTGGTAATGGCAGCCGATTCTCGAACTAATGCGGGAGTCGATTATATTTCTACCTATCGGAAAATGTTTGATTTTTCCCTACCTGGAGATCGGACTGTTGTGTTATGTACTTCAGGAAATCTATCAATTACCCAATCTGTAATACTTAGTGTAGAACAAGACTTGGGATCTCTAGATGTCGAGAATTTACATTCTCACCGGAGTATGTATGATATTGCTTGCTATCTAGGGGAAAAATTACGACAGATCCAAGCCAGGGAACGCGAATGGCTAGACAAAGATCGGATCGATAGTAGCTGTAATATCTTACTGGGTGGGCAAGTACGCGGACAACAGACGGAGTTATATATGCTCTACCGTCAGGGCAATTTCATCAAGGCAATGCCCGAAACGCCCTTTTTACAAATTGGCGAAATTAAATATGGTAGACCAATTTTAGATCGAACTTTGACATTTAAAACTAGTATCGAAGATGCGGCTAAATGTGCTCTCCTATCCTTCGATTCGACGATGAAATCAAATGTCTCTGTTGGCCCACCGATCGATCTAGTGATGTATCATGCCGATAGTTTCGAGATTCGCCATCAGATTACCTTTCACCGCAGCGATCCTTACCTATTACAAGTCCGTAGAGAGTGGGAATCCTTCCTCAAAACCGCTTTCGAGCGGATGCCACCCATCGATTGGGAGCGAAATACCATCGCCCCAGATCGAACTGAATTTTCAGGTTTTCTCGATGAGTAGTGTATGTAGGGTGTGTTAGGCATCAGCCGTAACGCACCAGCTCGAACTAAATTTTCAGGTTTTCTCGATCGATAGTCGATAGCTCATTTCGGTGGCTACCATCCCCAGGGTTCGCAATTTCCCCTCTACGGGGGTTGTCTGGACTGGGAGGGGGGATGAAGCGATCGCGATGTGGCTCTCTGCGACAACTAAGCCATGCGTGGGATCGTAGCCCCGCCAGCCCGCTCCAGGAAGATATATTTCTGCCCAAGCATGGAGGTGTCTGTCATCACTCTCGGCTCCAGCTTCGTAGCCGCTGACAAATCTTCCCGCCAATCCCACCGCCCGACACACTTCGATAAATAATACCGTCAAATCTCGACAGGAACCGGAGCGATTTTTCCAGACGATTCCAGGCGGAAGTGCAGCTCCAGTCTGGCGGAGGGAGTATTTACAAGTGTGGTAGATCCGTTGATTGAGTTTGGAGAGGAAGGAGAGCGTATTCCCCTCGACAGTATTCCAGATTTCCCCTGCTACCTCAGCCGCAATCGGATCGATCGATCCAGCTAGATATCCGATTAGATATGGTTGCAATTGTTGAGACATCGAGAGGGGATAATCGATCGGTAGATGAGCTGCCCACGGTTCGAGCAGATAGTTGAAAGGATCGGTAAGATTGGTAGATACTGTGGATTTGGTGTTAATTTGGAGGTTGGTAGTAGGATAGTTATCGAACCAAGCGACGATCGAGTCATTACCATCGAGATCGATCGATTCGACAATTTTTTGCGGTGTCGGCGAGATCGACAGGTTAAACGCCGTTACCGATTGATGGAGATTCGATCGTGGGCGCAATCTCAACTGGTGAGGCGCGAAGGTGACTGGTTGAGAGTAGGTATAATTGATGGAATGGTCGATCTGATAGATACTCATGATTTCACCCTGGTGTCGATCGTCAAAAAGCTATCGTTAATCTCTTGCGAGACACCATTAAGCCGACTCTGGGTTTCATCCAAGAATTGATGCAATCCCCCTTTAATGATTTCCTCGATCGATAAAAAATCTAATTCCGATCGCAGTTTACCCAGTTTGTGTTCGGCAGGATTGCACCAAGTATCGCTCTGAGAGCCACTAATCAGATGTAAGCATTTTTCGGCAGAGTGGAGACAGAATTGAATCGATCTAGGGAACTGTCGATCGAATATCAAAAACCGTGCGATATCTGAAGGATTAATTCGGCGGTACATTTTACGGTACATTTCATAAGCACTGGTAGATTTCAACAGGGCGATCCACTGCAATTCATCCAATGCCGAGCCGATACCATTGGGTAGGATAATAAAGTACTTGACATCCAAAATCCGCGCCGTTTTATCAGCCCGTTCGATCGATCGTCCAATCTGTCCAAAATGCCACGCCTCATTATGCGACATCGTAGCGTCCATCACTCCCGCAAATTGGTGACTCGCCATTTTTACCGCTGCAAAAAATGCTGGTAGATCTGGTTTAGTATCGGCTTCCGCTGCTGCTTTCACCATAAAGTAAAAACTATTTACCTGCTCCCACGTCTCCGATGAAATAATTTCCCGCACCGATCGAGCATTATTCCGCGCAGATTGGAGACAAGATAAAATCGAGTTGGGATACTTCTCATCGTAGGTGAGAAACTGCACCACATTTTTCGCTGTAGCCGCTCCATAACGACTGCGAAAAATAGCTAAATCTCCAGTGGTAATGACAATCGGCTCCCACTGTCGATCGTTTACCACCACACTATCAAGCAATAAATTTAGATTGACATCGACAAATCGAGCGATATTTTCCGCCCGTTCGATATAACGATTCAGCCAGTAGATTGAATTAGCAACGCGACTTAGCATAGGGGGGAAGGTATTAGGCTTTAGGTATTAGGCTTCAGTTGTAGGGTGTGTTAGGCGCAAGCCGTAACGCACCAATATTTGATACTAGGGATCTGATTTAGAATCGCTATATATCAAATTATCAGTTTCAAATTGTATCTGACGATATAGATTGAAAATTGTAATTTCTACGTCAATTGATTCTAATAGCAGGGTATCTTCTAGATCGTATTCTGACAACACCCATTGATTTGGATTATTACGTCGAAATACTTCCACTTTTGGACGATCGACCTGAACTAACACATACTCTTGCAAAGAGCGAAATTGACGGTACCTCGCAAATTTTGCACCTCGATCGATCGCCTCCGTCGAAGGCGATAATACTTCAATAATCAAACAAGGAAATTGGACTATTTGGGCATCATTATCGCGCTCGTCACATGTGACTACTACATCTGGATAAAAGTACTTTCCTCCTGGTACTTGAACTTTGACATCAGCAATATAAACGTCACAATTACGATTTAGCAAAGCATCATCCAGCAGCTTGAAGAAATTTCCTGAAATGCGATTGTGATTGCGAGTTCCGCCGCTCATCGCGACTACTTCACCATCCCAATACTCATGACGTTCCTCCTGGGTAGGTTCCCATTCTAAATATTCGGCTGCGGACATGAATAAGCGATCGGGTAAAGCAACCATAATTTAATAGGATGATAGATAGGTTAAATAGTTGACAGTTGACAGTTGACAGCGATTCAAGAGAGCGAGGTTTTTAGGAGGGTAATTTACGATAATGGTGCGTCACGGCTTGCGCCTAACACACCCTACAACCTAAATCCTAAATCCTAACTCCTAACCCCTAAAGCCTAAAACCTAACCCCTAAAGCCTACCTAACCACCCATGTATCCTTCGTACCGCCACCTTGGGAAGAATTAACAACCAGAGAATCTTTTTTCAGGGCTACTCGCGTTAATCCACCTGGATTAATGTAAATATCCCTCCCATTGAGAATGTACGGGCGTAAATCGACATGTCTGCCATCGATGCCATCTGGGAGCAGGGTAGGTACCCGCGATAGACATAGAGTTGGTTGGGCGATGTAGTTGCGGGGATTGGCGACAATTTTTGCGGCAAATTCGCTCCGCTCTTCAGGGGTGGAGCGAGTACCGATGAGCATCCCGTAGCCCCCCGATTCGCCTGCGGCTTTGACGACTAATTTATCTAGATTTTCTAGTACATACTCTCGCTGAGGATCGTCCCAACATTCATAGGTAGGTACATTGGGGATGATTTGCTCTTCACCGAGATAGTATTTGACGATCGCGGGTAGATAAGCATATACCACTTTATCATCAGCTACTCCGGTGCCTGGGGCATTGGCGATCGCGACTTTTCCCGCCCGATAGACATCCATCAATCCAGGTACTCCCAAGGTAGAATCAGTCCGAAAAGTCAGCGGATCGATAAAGTCATCATCGATCCGCCGATAGACGACATCTACCTGCTGCAAACCTTTGGTAGTCCGCATTTGCAAGAAGCCATTGGCGATCGTCAGATCTCTGGATTCTACCAATTGCACCCCCATTTGCTGCGCCAAAAAGGAATGCTCGAAATAGGCTGAGTTATAAATACCTGGAGTCAATACCACCACCGTCGGATCGAGGGTGGATTCTGGGGCTAAATACATCAAGGTTTCGAGTAACCGACTGGCATAATCTTCCACAGGGCGAATCTGCATCTTCTCAAATAGGCGCGGAAATGTAGACTTCATCACTCGCCGATTTTCTAGTACGTAGGAAACTCCAGACGGACACCGGAGATTGTCTTCTAACACATACCAGCTACCATCGCGATCGCGAATCAAATCCGTACCAGTCACATGACACCAAATCCCCTGCGGCGGTTTTAGCCCCATACAAGGCTTGAGAAATCCACTAGCTGAATAAATCAACTCCTGGGGAATAACTCCATCGGCGACGATCTTTTGATCTCCATAAATATCGCTCAAAAACAAATTGAGCGCGTGGGTGCGCTGCTTTAAACCTTGCTCTAACTGCGTCCATTCGCGATCGCAAATCGTGCGGGGAATGATATCAAATGGGAGAATTTTTTCAGTCCCGCGATCGTCACTATAGACGTTGAAAGTCACGCCCATTCTCAATAAAGTACTTTGGGCTAACTGCTGTTGCTGTTGTAGCTCTACTAGGGAGAGGCTGCTAATCTTTTCGATGAGGGTAGCCGCGATCGATCGGGGAGTCCCGTCAGGTAAAAACAATTCATCGTAAAATTCACCAGGTCGATAACTGTTTATTTCCATATCATCAAAGCGGATTAGAAAACCATACTGTTACATTCTATCGAACAACTTTTTAGATCTAAATAACCGTATCAGACTATACCGTAGAGATCGATCGCTATGGGTAGATTGCATACGTCATCCAGATTCTAGACATCTAATCTCATAACCAATTAAAACAGAAATATCTGGAATTGTCGATCGAGATGATAAGATCCAAAACTGATATATCTATGATGAAATCATGAGTACCACCGAACCCGCAACTTGGTCGCAGCTACTCCAACAACTGCTAAACAACCAGTCCCTGAGCCAGCAACAAGCCACAATGCTGATGCAAGGATGGTTGCAAGGTGAGATTTCACCTGTCCTCTCTGGGGCGATCTTAGCTGCACTGGAAGCGAAAAAAATTACCGCTCCAGAACTCGCTGGGATGGCGCAAGTATTGCAAGCTCCCACGATCGAGCATTCCGTTCCAGTTATCGATACCTGTGGCACTGGTGGCGATGGTGCATCGACTTTCAATATCTCTACCGCAGTGGCATTTGTTGCCGCAGCAGCAGGGCTAAAAGTGGCAAAACATGGTAACAGATCGGCATCTAGTCGCGTCGGTTCGGCGGACGTATTGGAGGCTCTGGGCGTACATTTAGCAGCCCCGTCAGCACAGGTTAAAGCAGCTTTAGATACCGTTGGGATTACTTTTCTATTTGCTGCTGGTTGGCATCCAGCGATGAAGGCTGTCGCACCCTTGCGGCAAGAATTGAAGATTCGGACAGTATTCAATCTGATCGGCCCACTTGTCAATCCCCTGCGCCCAACGGGACAAATTATCGGCGTATTCACACCCCATTTATTAGAAACGATCGCCACAGCAGCAGGTATTTTGGGTACTCAGCAAGCGATCGTGCTACATGGACGCGAACGGCTAGATGAAGCGGGTTTGGGCGATCTGACAGACTTGGCAATCTTAACTAATGGACAGGTAACACTCACCAGTATCGATCCTGTAGAGTTGGGACTCACCCCCGCACCGATTACCGCACTCAAAGGTGGTGATGTTACTGAAAATGCCGCGATTCTTACTGCGATTCTGCAAGGTAAGGGTACTTCTGCACAGCAAGATGTGGTTGCGCTAAATGCGGCTCTGGCTCTACAAATAGGTGGTATTGTACCGATCGGCGAACATCAGATCTCGATCGAGATCGCCCAGACAGTATTACGCAGTGGTGTGGCTTGGGATAAGCTCACAGCATTAGTCGAGTTTTTGGGCAAAAAAAACTAATCGCCCTGATTGAGGATGGCGATCTCGATCGCACCTCAACTATAATTTACGTCCAACGCAATAACGGTAAAATAGAATGAAGTCAGTCTAGTCTGCTCCGGCTCAGTCGATTTGGTTCTGAGTCGCTCGTGAAGTTAACTTGATGTTTATATTCGATTGCCAAAGACAGATATTAGAATAAGAAATAACGCTGTGCCATCGGTAACACAGTTGCAGGTTCGCACGTCAGTAGCTCCCCATCTGCCCTCACCTCATAAGTTTCAGGATTAACTTCCATCCGAGGTAGTGCATCATTCAACTTCATATCCCGCTTGCTCACTTGGCGAGTCCCCGATACAGCTAGAGCTTGCTTTTGTAATTGTAATTGCTGGGGCAAATCTCGCTCTAGTGCAACCTGAGAAATAAACGTAAAAGCAGTATTAGTTCTTGCACCACCATAACTTCCAAACATCGGACGCATATGGACGGGTTGAGGTGTCGGAATACTCGCATTGGCATCGCCCATCTGCGCCCAAGCAATCATTCCCCCTTTGATTACTGTCTCAGGTTTGACTCCAAAAAAGGCAGGCTTCCATAAACATAGGTCGGCAATTTTACCAGACTCGATCGAACCTACATAATTACTAATTCCGTGAGTAATTGCTGGATTGATTGTATATTTAGCAATATAGCGTTTTGCACGTAAATTATCCGCAGGTTGACTATCATTAGGTAAACCGCCCCGTTGCACTTTCATCTTATGGGCAGTTTGCCAAGTCCGAATAATTGTCTCGCCAATTCTGCCCATCGCTTGGGAATCAGAAGAAATCATACTAAATGCGCCCAAATCGTGGAGAATATCCTCAGCCGCGATCGTTTCGCGCCGAATTCGGGACTCGGCAAAGGCGACATCTTCAGGAATACTCGGACTGAGATGGTGACACACCATCAACATATCCAAATGTTCGTCCAAAGTATTTAAAGTATAAGGACGAGTGGGATTAGTAGAAGAGGGCAATACATTCGCTTCCCCGCAAACTTTAATAATATCTGGAGCGTGTCCACCGCCAGCACCTTCGGTATGATAAGTATGAATCGTCCGCCCTTTAAACGCCGCAATTGTAGTTTCGACAAACCCCGCTTCATTGAGCGTATCCGAGTGAATCGCTACCTGAACATCATACTCATCCGCCACCGTCAAACAAGTATCGATCGCGGCTGGTGTAGTCCCCCAATCTTCATGCAATTTTAACCCGATCGCACCCGCTTCGACCTGCTCCACCAAACCTTGGGGTTGGGAGCTATTTCCCTTCCCCAACAACCCAATATTCATCGGAAACGCATCCGCCGCTTGCAACATCCGGTACATATTCCATACCCCAGGCGTACAGGTAGTTGCACTCGTTCCCGCTGCTGGTCCCGTACCACCCCCAATCATCGTCGTAATCCCCGACGCGATCGCCACTTCAATCTGTTGTGGGCAGATAAAATGAATGTGGGTATCAATCCCCCCCGCCGTTAAAATAGACCCCTCCCCAGCGATAATTTCGGTACCTGGGCCGATAATAATATCGACATTATCCTGAATATAAGGATTTCCCGCCTTACCTACTTTATAAATCTTCCCATCCTTAATCCCCACATCCGCCTTCACAATCCCCCACCAATCCAGAATCACCGCATTAGTAATCACCAAATCCACCGCACCATCAGCATTAGAGATCGGTGACTGTCCCATCCCATCCCGAATTACCTTCCCCCCACCAAATTTCACCTCATCCCCATAAGTAGTAAAATCTCGCTCGATTTCGATGAATAATTCAGTATCGGCAAGCCGGACGCGATCGCCTGTAGTCGGCCCGTATGTCTGCGCGTAAGCGCGGCGATCCATTCGATAACTCATAGTCAGTCTAGGGATGAGGTTGGGTAACAATCGGATTTTACTCGAATAGCGTGCCGACAGCTATACTAGATCGAATCGATATCTAGAACACTGAAATTTAATCTTGACAGTTAGTTTTCAATATTTCGGCTAGTATGTTTATTTGATAGACGTTTTATCCGATGGCAATCGATTCAGATAACGAGCGCAAAATTATCGACTCATGGCACAAAAATGCTGCGCCTTGGATTGTCGCGATCGAGCAGCAGCAAATTGAGAGTCGCAGACTTGTCACAAATCGAGCGATCGTCGAGGCAGTCATCAGCCGCAATAGTAGCACAGTCCTCGATCTGGGGTGTGGTGAGGGCTGGTTGACGCGATCGTTGGTAGCGCAGGGGCTAGAGGTATTAGGAACCGATCTGATTCCGGCTTTAATCGAGCAAGCACGGACGATGGGCATCGGCAGGTTTGAGTTGGCTGATTATGCAGAAATTGCTGCTGGTAAGCTTTCCGAAAAATTTGATGTCGTAGTAGCCAATTTTTCATTACTAGGTGACGAATCAGTACGGGGTTTATTTCGATCGATGCCCAGATTACTCAATCCTGATGGGACATTTATCGTCCAAACCCTGCATCCCATCTTTGCCTGTGGCGATCTGCCCTACCTTGATGGTTGGAGATGTTCCTCTTGGTGTGGCTTTAGTCCTGAGTTTACAGATCCCCCACCGTGGTATTTCCGCACTTTGGCAACGTGGGTAAATCTATTTGTGGCATATGGATTGTCAGTGGTAGAAATCCGCGAACCCAAAAATCCGCAGACAGGCGAACCTGCTGCGGCGATATTTATAGGTAGATTACTTACTGATGCGGTACCGAGTCAGTAGTCCACGGTGGGCTGATCTAGAGCCGATCGATCGAACAGCTCGATTTTCTAGCCGAGATTCTAAGCGATCGAGCGATCGCATTTGGATAATAACAATCCGACGATGCCTAATTTACTTGCTTCTAACACCCAATAAATCGCGTGCATTTGATTCATCTCTGCGGGTAGCGATTTTGTGGCTTCCAGCACGTCGAGGTTGATGCCCAATCCGCTCATATAAGGAGTCAGGATGAAAGTATAGCTCAACGCGATCGCCAGCAGCATGACAGCACCTGCAAATAGCTGCTGCTTATTCTCCGCGCTCGACGGTGATTCCTGACTCCATGCCCAAATACTACTCAGTGCAACCGCCGCACACAACAACTCTACGCGGTTAAAAATCCAAAAAATACTATAACTAGCAGACGCAAATCCACTACTTTCCATCATCCCTGTCGTCCACAGGGTAGGCATGATGACCAAATCTAAAATCAAACTACCACTCAACCAGAAACTCAGACTAGCGATCGCCATATTCTGCCATCGTTTTGATGTAGCCTCTACTGTCGAGAATCTATTGTTGTCTCTGCCGTTAAATGCTTGTGTCATGTTATTCACCGTTCGATCGATCTCTTACCATTCAGAATAACTTATGAGATTGATAAGTAGTGCTAATTTTTGTGTCGCCCTAGACTCTGTTTGCTCATAAATTCGATCGGAAGTTAGCTATTAACCACTTCTAAATACCGATCTTCTATCAAAAAAGAACTTCGATCGAATTTTACGACCCAATAGTTACCAGGTTTGCGATCGGTAATCAGTCCGATCGCCCCTAGCTCAAGTCTGCTCGGGGACAGCAACATCGGCATCGGCTCGGCGGTCTTTAGATATGTGGGTAGCGCAATAATCCGTACAGTTGCGCCAATGTTAAATTCTTGAGACATAATTTATTAATTATCAATTATTAGTTACTAACAGTGGTCAAACACTCATTCACTGTTATTGTTAATTGTACGATTTTAGACCGATGTTCAGAACAGGGATGTCACAAGCGATCGAACGCCCGCGCTCATTGGCAATTCTGGGAATCGATCGGCGATTGTCAAATCGATCTTGGCATAGGCGATCGAATTTTACAAATGTGTGCTACTATGTTTAATGAAGATTATTTTCGGCTGTATGGTTCTTTTTACAAGCTTTTCTCCGAATCTAACTCTCTACACCTACAGGATTCTGGAGACAGCGATATGTCAATTTACGTCGGCAATTTATCCTACGAAGTTACGCAGGATGACCTAACTCAGACTTTTGCCGAATACGGTAAAGTCAAACGAGTTCAATTGCCTACCGATCGGGAAACTGGTCGTCTACGCGGTTTTGCTTTTGTGGAAATGGAAACAGATGCAGAGGAATCTGCTGCTATCGAAGCTCTCGATGGTGCTGAATGGATGGGTCGCGACCTCAAAGTCAACAAAGCCAAGCCTCGTGAAGAGAAAGGCTCATTTGGCGGTGGCGGTGGCGGTGGCGGTGGCAATCGCCGCTACTAGATTCGACTCCTAGAGTTCGAGTCTGAACAAAAAAAGGACAGACTGCCAGTTTGTCCTTTTTTGGTAGATCGATAGCTGAAAGAAAAACATCTTTCAGGATTAGTTTAATAAGTTTTTGGATGGGTTAGGATGTCTCAAGTAATTCCTGGTGAAAGTGAAGGCATTGAGTCAGTGCTACGCCGATTCAAGCGAGAAGTCTCCAAAGCGGGGATTTTTCCAGATATGCGGAAGCACAGACACTTTGAAACTCCAATTGAGAAGCGTAAGCGTAAAGCGATCGCTAGACATAGACAGAATAAGCGCAGATTCCGCACTTAATTTCTGGCTGTCTAAAATATTTAAGACTATTAATCTGTTCGGAGAGTACTTATGACTCGATCGAGCAGATTTGTGGTATATGGGTACTCGATCGAGAATGAGTGCTATCTTCTCAATTTAATCCCTAATTAATTGTTGATGGAGATCGATTCGGAGAGTTATTCGATCGTTCATACTTATCTTTTCCTCAACTGTAGCAACATACCGATCGAATAATCTTCACGATACCAAATTAAATAATCTGCGCTTTCGGAGAATGTGCTAGGCAACAGCCGCAACGCATCAATAATTCGCTCAATGCTGTGCTACAACATCCTCCAAAAAATATACTCGATCGAATCCTCATTCCTTAGCTAGAGATTGCCCTAGTGGTTACAAAAAAAGAGTGGACGCATACGCGTCCACTCTTTTTTTGTAATTATTTCAAGTTAGCCGCAGCAAAATCCCAATTTACCAAGCTATCTAAGTAGGTGCTTACATAGTCAGGACGACGATTTTGGACATCTAGATAGTAAGCGTGCTCCCAGACATCTAACGTCAGTAGGGGCGTTTGTCCTTGAGTGAGAGGGTTTTCAGCATTGCCAGTTTTGGTGATTCTGAGGGTTCCACCACCATCATCGACTAGCCATGCCCAACCACTACCAAATTGAGTAGTAGCAGCAGTTTTGAAGTCTGCTTTGAATTTGTCCAAGCTCCCGAACGCTGCATCGATTTTGGCAGCTAATTCGCCAGTTGGTGCTCCGCCACCATTAGGCTTCATGCACTTCCAAAAGAAAGCATGGTTCCAAGACTGAGCAGCATTGTTGAAGATCCCTGCTTTACTTGCGTCACCAAAACTAGCTTTAACAACATCTTCAATCGACATATCCGCCATTGGCGTATCTTTGACAAGATTGTTGAGGTTGGCTACATAGGTAGCATGGTGCTTGCCATAGTGAAACTTAAACGTCTCTGCCGACATGTGTGGCTCTAAGGCACTAACGTCATAAGGCAAAGCTTCTTGTACAAACGCCATGTGGAATGCTCTCCTAAATTAGTATTCTCTCTCTACTAACTATAGCAAATCTACCCAGGTAGGCGGGAGGCGGTAAACACAAGTGTATTCTCTACTGCTCGTCCTGACTTTGTTGGCGATGCCACCCAATTTCAGATTCCAGCCTTTTTACTGAGATAACTCCATGCAAGTGGCGGATTCTCGATCGTAAATTTGCGATTAAAATTGTGGATATTAGTTACCCAATAACTACTGCAACGTAGACCGCTATTCACTAGTGGTCTATTTTTTATAGCTTTTCACCAAACTAGGGTTAGATTGCTGAGGTTGACTGAAATCTTGCTCCGAGCGTTGGCGTACTTCGACTTCGATCAGCACAAGTAGCCGCGCCGAGAGGTAATCGCCTATGTACAGGCTGATAACGTGTGCCAAGCTTGTTTTAGTCTGCAAGAAATGAGCGATTACCTGGGTAGGCTGCGCCAACGAGGTTCAAAAATGTCAAAATGGGTAATGAACCCAGGATTAAATCAGCTATGCAGCCAAATATTGAAATCTATACATGGAAAAGTTGCCCATTTTGCATTCGTGCTAAGGCTTTATTAAAAAATAAGGGTGTCGAGTTTACAGAGTACTCAGTCGATGGTGACGAACAAGCGCGATCGAAAATGGCAGCAAGAGGTGATGGTAGGCGTTCTGTCCCACAGATTTTTATCGATGATACTCACATTGGCGGTTGCGACGATCTCCATGACTTAGATGCTCAAGGTAAGTTAGATGTTTTGCTGGGCATTTAGCGATCGATAATTTCCCACAAAAAAGCAGCAAGACTAAAATCCTTGCTGCTTTTTGATATATGAGCACGGAGGGACTCGAACCCCCGCTCCTCAGGACCGGAACCTGATGCTCTATCCACTGAACCACGTGCCCACTCATATAAGTAGATACTAACACGATCGAGCCAATTTAACCAGCTATTCATAGCTCATCAGTTCGATTGCGTCAGTCGTGCGAGTCGTTGGTGCAACCGATCCCATTTTGGATTATCGATCGAGATCGCCAGAAGGTTAGATGCAGTGCTTCAACAGTAATGAGCGTGACTAACTATCTTGTAGCTTAACCAATGTCTTTGTCCCAGCAGCATCGCTAATCCAAACCGCTAGCATTCGTCCGCTTTCGCTTTGTCCGGTTAATACTTCGGTGGGTGAATCGATGGTGTGAGCGTAAGTCACCTCATCTTTACCCACTTCGATGACTAAATCGTCGCCCTTTCCAGGTCGATCGTAAACCATCGCCATTAGGGGTGCGTCTTGAATCAGTTCTTCGTCACCGATTTCCGAATTGATGATTTCGATCGACATATGCCGTCCCCGATTACCATCCGAAAACTGGTCGAAAAATTCACCCCATCGCTCGCGTGGCACAGATTTGGTTAGTTCGATTTTATTTTTCATCTGACTCCTATCAAAAACTAGGTTTTGGAATTCTAGATGTTCGATCGATCCTGAATTCCACACTAGGATTAAATATTAGACTCAAATTGTGAGGATTCTGTGAGGGTGTGGGGGTTGATGGTCATGTTAGCTAGACGAAAACAGCCCAGATCGCTCACAGTGGGCAATCTAGGCTGTTTGAGTGACAAAATTCATTCGTTATCGCTAACTAACTATTTGTCGATGTAGATCGGGTTGATGCGGATGGGGAGACTCGAACTCCCAAGGACTAAGCCACACGCACCTCAAGCGTGCGCGTATACCAATTCCGCCACATCCGCTTGTCGATCTTTCTTGAGGTGCGTTTACGTGCTTTGCTAAGATACCATAATTTAATAAGCTAGTCAATAGGACTGATTTAAGTCTGAGACAATCGTTTGACTTCAATACCACCGAGGAGTCGATCGGTTTCCCAGAGGAGATCGGGGATTCTAGCTGCGTGAGGACTATTGGCTAGGCAAGCCGAAAAATCGATGTGCTTGACATTGGTAGCTTTGGCACCAGGAAACCAGTGTCCGCCATTTTCGAGCAGGTTGTAGCGCATTTGTCCGTACTCAACCATATCATAAGCGATCGCCAGATTTCGCAGCCAGAGGATCGTGTGCATATTAATGTTGCCAGGGGTGTCTGTATGGACTGGTAAGCCCTGTCGCCATGTCTGTACCCACTCCTTACCCAGTTTGGCGAACGCTGCCTGTTCTAGGCGATCGATGATGGGGGGTAGCAGTTCGGCGGCGCGTTCTAGTAGTGGTAGTGTTTTGAGATGTTCGTCAAAGTCGCTGGGCTTGCTTGCGCCAACACTGAGAGTATGGACTTGGGGATGACTCAGACAGAAGAGATTATTAAATACAATCGGACTTAGTGGTTGACAAAGTTCGACTAATTTAGCTGAGGGCTGGTTGAGTAAGCCGCCTTTACTGGTAGGGCTGATAATAAATACACCTACATCGTGACGAGTTGCAGCTTCGATCGCCGCCCAATTGGTTTGATTGATATAGTACCAATGGAGGTTGACATAATCAAATCGATCGGTCTCGATCGTCCGCACGATCGTATCTGTAGATCCGTGAGTTGAGAACCCAATAAATCGAACTTTTCCTTCAGCTTGCAGTTGTTTGGCAACTTCCCAACAGCCACCATCACGCATAGTATAGTCGAACGTTGCTCGATCGTTAATTCCATGAATGCCCAGCAGATCGACGTAATCTAGATTAAGGCGGGAAAGGCACAGCTCGAATGTCTTCCGAAAGTCTTTGGGATTGGCAACAGGAGCAACTTTAGTTTGAAAGATATAATCTTTGCGGTTTAATTTCGGTAATATTTGACCGAGTTGAACTTCCGAAGAACCATAAAATCTAGCAGTTTCAATATGGTTAATGCCGACTTCTAGCGATCGATAAATCGTAGCTTCAAGGTTGCGTTGATTATCATCGGGAATTTCTGACAAAGGTACATCTTGCCATTTATGTTGGTAGCGCATTCCGCCACATGAAAAGACGGGCATCTGTAACTCGGTACGACCAAAACGACGATATTGCATGTTGCGAGGTGGGATATGGAAGATAGGAGTTAATATCTGAAGTTTACCCTTTTCACTATTGACTATCCACCCTAGTCTCAACCTTGGTGCGTTACGGCTGATGCCTAACACACCCTACACTGACCTAGCTGATGATTTAGGATCGCTATACCCACCAATTTAAAGTAATGTTAGTTGTCCGTCGGTATTTTTTGATTTAGTCTGTCTGGGGGAGGATTTATCTAGATCGGAATGATCTAGGGGAGAGGAATGCTCGACGGATGGAGAGATATCGATCGCATCTGGAGAGGATTCGGGATCTAGTAAGACACGATTGCTGGCTACTCCGAGATTGTCTCCAGATAATAACTCATTAGCCGCAGCGATCATGGCTGTGGCGATATCTTGGAGATCGGGGCGATTGTCGAGGTATGTCGAAAGTGCTACCATCGGATCGCCAACGCTACAGCCAAGTTCGGGTAATCGCGGTTGGCTCAGTTGACTGATGAGTTCGGCTTGAATGGTATAGTGATGGGCGGTACTTAGAGCTTCGTGAAGAGTCGCAGTACTAATGAGTTCGACTCGATCGGGACTGAGCTGATAAATTAATCGTACTACTACGTCGGCGATTTCTACTTTGTCGATCGCGGCTAGGATATCTAGCTGGGGTTGTTCGCTCTTGGAGACATCGATTTTAATCGTCCGAAATGTGCGGACGGGTAAAGGGCAAAATTCCCAAGTAGTCTCAAAGCTTTTGCTAGCTGGTTGCTGGGTTGGCTCAATCGTCACCATGACATAGCCTTTATCTTCTTTTTCCTCACTAAAATCTACCCGCTCGATGCTCCCAGGATAGACTACAGCGGGGTCATTAGTTTTATTGAGATTTTGGTGACGATGGACGTGTCCGAGTGCCACGTAGTCAAAGCAAGAACGCGTCAGGAAGGACAGGGGGATGGTAAATCCCTTTCCCACGGCTAGAAATTTTTCGGCTCCCAGAGTGGCATTATCCGCCATGAGATGGGCTAAAACGATCGTCGGTAGATCTGGATTTAATTTGCGAATTTCACCTTCCAATCGGGGCTGGAGTCTGTCGAGTAATAATTGATTTACTTCTAAAATTGAGAGGTTTTCGGCGATCTCGCGGGTAAGTAGGGTGGAGCGATCGATCCAGGGAAGGGTGATAATCTGGATCGCTCCACTGCGAGTATTAATAGTGTGAGTTTCGATCGCATCGCCGACAGTTGTACCTGGAACGCCCAAGGAGCGATAAATTGACAAGCTGGCTCCACCTTGTCCCTGGGAGTGTCGATCGTGATTGCCAACTAGTAAGACGAGGGGAATATTGGCAGGGACGAGACGATAAAATTGCGCGGCGAAGGCTTGTTGGATATAGGGTGCGGGTGTGGCATCGGGAAAGGCATCGCCACCAAATAAGACTAGATCGACAGGTTCTGATAATGCTCGATCGATCGCCTTAGTTAAGGATTTGACAAAATCCTGGAACCGTGTATTCAGTCCGGTTTCTGGGTCGATCTTACCATGAGCGAAACCACCGCCCATGTGGATATCCGATAGATGCAGAATTTTCATGACAGCTTTACCTCAGTTGAGAGTTTGGAGTTCGCAGGTTAAGTCTCAAACTCACATTCACTTGGTTCAGTAATTATATACTAATCGAGTGCGATCGATTGGAAATCTGATTGTCATTCGATCGAGTCATGGTGGCTGGTATTCAATCGATGTACGGATCGATCGAATATAGCAATCCTAAATCAGATCCCTGGTATTAAACATTGGTGCGTTACGGCAGC